>JAEEGL010981148.1_pt1 | contig 32496 bp, 19 predicted proteins | sample 9134231 | NCBI WGS metagenome assembly JAEEGL01 (sample SAMN16246548, study PRJNA631951) | gut metagenome | biome: gut microbiome; feature: rumen; material: fiber-attached | host: Bos | place: Iran: Karaj | collected 2018-10
CGTGCTCACCGGGTTTGATGTTGAGCACGATGTCGTCGTCGGCCAGAACGGCGCTCACGGGCATCACGCCACCACCGAGGGCCTTGCCGAGGATGAGCAAGTCGGGACGCACACCTTCGTGGTCGCAGGCGAGCATCTTGCCGGTACGGGCGATACCGCACTGCACCTCGTCGGCCATGAACAGGACATTGTATTTCTTGCAGATGTCGTAGCACTTCTTGAGGTAACCCTCGTCGGGCACATAGACACCGGCCTCGCCCTGGATGGGCTCCACGAGGAAGCCGGCCACCTTCTTGCCGTGTTCGGCCAGGCATTTCTCAAGGGCGTCGGGATCGTTGTAGGGGATGCGCAGGAAGCCGGGAGTCATGGGGCCGTAGTTGGCGTAGCTCTCGGGGTCGTTGCTCATGGTGATAATGGTGATGGTGCGGCCGTGGAAGTTGCCTTCGCAGCAGACAATCATCACTTCGTCGTTGGGAATGCCTTTCTTCACCACACCCCAGCGGCGGGCCAGCTTCAGGGCTGTCTCGTCGGCCTCAGCGCCGGTGTTCATCGGCAGCACCTTGTCATAGCCGAAATACTCGGTCACATACTTCTCCCACTCGCCCAGGCAGTTGTTGTAGAAAGCGCGGCTCGAGAGGGTCAGCTCATGGGCCTGGTCGCACATGGCCTTGACAATCTTCGGATGGCAGTGGCCTTGGTTCACAGCACTGTAGGCCGAGAGGAAGTCAAAATACTTCTTACCCTCGCAGTCCCAAACAAAAGCGCCCTCACCTTTGGCGAGAACGACGGGCAGCGGATGATAGTTATGGGCGCCATACTTGGCTTCCATCTCCATGAATTGTTCTGATTTTGTCATAGTTGCAGTATGTTTTGTTGTTAATGTTTAATATCCTAACGAGAGTGCAAATATACAATTTTTTTCCAATATATAGCATCATATATCCAAAAATGTGAAAATATTTTTCACCCTTCCGCTCCGCTTCCCCTCCGGTCCCCCTCCGGTCCCGCTCCGCTCAAACCCGAACGAAATGGGGAGGGGATGGGGAGGGGATGGCAGGGGCGTCGTCATCGCCATTTTATTTTTTCGGCCGGCACACTTTTTTTGGCTCCATGGCGTTATAAAGGGGAGAAACAACACGCTGCGTGAATCAAGACAATGTCATCCTGGATGTCAAGGGGCTGAATGTCAGCTTCGGCGGACGCCGTGTGGTGGAGGATGTGAGCTACACCCTGCACCGCGGACGCACGCTCGGCATCGTGGGAGAGAGCGGTAGCGGCAAGAGTGTCAGCAGCCTGGCGCTGATGGGCTTGCTACCGAAGCAGGCCACTGTGGGCGGCAGTGCCCGGCTCGACGACACCGAACTGCTGACCCTCGACGAAGAGGGCTTCCGCGCCATCCGAGGACAGCGCATCAGCATGGTCTTCCAGGAGCCTATGACCAGCCTCAACCCCGTGCAGAAGTGCGGCGCGCAGGTGCTGGAAATGATGAAGGCGCATCTCCCTAAAGAACTTAAAGACTCTAAGGACCTTAAGGAACGCGTCATCGAGCTTTTCAAGGAGGTGATGCTTCCGCGGCCGGAGAAGATATTCGACAGCTATCCGCACGAAATCAGCGGCGGCCAGAAGCAGCGGGTGATGATAGCCATGGCACTGGTCAACAACCCCGACATCGTCATTGCCGACGAGCCCACCACGGCCCTCGATGTGACGGTGCAGAAGACCATACTCGACCTACTCAAGTCGTTGCAGCAGAAGCACGGCATCAGCATTATCTTCATCAGCCACGACCTGGGCGTCATAGGCCAGGTGGCCGACGACATCATGGTGATGTATCGCGGCCGTGTGGTGGAGTGCGGCCCTGCAAGCGAGATATTGCACAATCCGCAGCAGCCTTATACCCGGGGCTTGCTGGCCTGCCGTCCGCCGTTGGAGGGGAAACCCTACCGGTTGCCGACAGTGGAGGAATACCTGGAGAACGATGGAATTCCTAGCAGCCATAGCAAGACTGGCCAGCCTAGTCCGGCTAGTCAAGACAGTCAACCACTCATCTCCGTCCGCGACCTGGATGTCACCTATACGCTGAAACGCAGTATCTTCGGGCGGCCGCTGCAGACCCTCAAGGGGGTGGACGGCGTGAGTTTCGACATCCACGAGGGCGAAACCCTCGGCCTGGTGGGCGAGAGCGGCTGCGGCAAGACCACACTGGGCCGCGCCCTGCTGCGCCTGATAGACCACTCGTCGGGTTCCGTCAGCTATCGCGGCACGCCGCTGGACAAGCTTTCGGCCCGCCAGATACGCGCCCTGCGCCCCAAATTGCAGATTATCTTCCAGGACCCCTACAGCTCGCTCAATCCAAGGATAACCATCGGCGAGGCTATTGCCGAGCCGCTGAAGGTGCATCGAAATAGTCGTTCTAGCGCGGCTAGCCAGGCTAGAGAGCTGATGCAGCAGGTGGGTCTTGACCCCGACTGGTACAGCCGCTATCCCCACGAGCTCAGTGGCGGGCAGCGCCAGCGTGTATGCATCGCCCGTGCCCTCATCCTGCAGCCCGAGTTGGTGGTGTGCGACGAGAGCGTTTCGGCCCTCGATGTGAGTGTGCAGGCGCAGGTGCTCAACCTGCTCAACGACCTCAAGGAGCGCTACCGTTATACCTACCTCTTCATTACCCACGACCTGTCGGTGGCACGCTACCTGTCCGACCGCATCATGGTGATGCAAAAAGGAAAGGTCGTCGAAAGCGGTGCTCCCGACGACCTGTTCCGTCATCCGCAGACTGACTATACGCGGACGCTGATTGAGGCAATCCCGAGGATTAATTCCTGATTACCATTTTCCTTATACCGCTGCTTCTTTCGCCTACAACGCGGAGGAAGTAGACGCCGTTGGCATAGCGGCTGACGTCGAGCCGCATGCTGTTGCCAGCGGTGTGGGTGCTGTAGATCTCACGGCCGTTGAGGTCGACGACGCTCACGGTAGCCGGTGCTTGAATGCCCGACACGGTCACGATGCCGCGGGCGGGGTTGGGGCTGAGCGTGAGGAGGGCCATGCCGTCGGCACCACTGATGCCCTCATGCGGGTCATCGGGATCGTCTGGGTCGTCTGGGTCGTCTGGATCGTCAGGGTCATCTGGGTCGTCGGGCTGATGACGGCCGCAGATGCTGTCGACGGTGAGGAAGTTGGTGTCGAGTGCGTCGGCTTTGAGGGTGCGGTAGATGGTGTCGCCTTCAGGGCCAAGGATGACGAACGAGCAGACTTCGTCGTCGTTGCCCGAGAGCCAACTGAAGACCGTCGGGGTGCCGTTGCAGACGAGGTAGCTCATCGTCTCGGCGTGGCCGCGCAGCATGGTGAAATCGTATTGCTGGATGCCGTTGGTGACGGTCAGGTGGCCGCCGCGCCAGCCGTCGCCCGTGGCGGAACGGGCGTCGACGGTGATGTAGCACGACTCGCCCTCGCAGTCGGTCAGGAAGCTGCCGCTGACGGCATCACTGCTGTCGTTGTCGCCGCATAGCGAACGCACGGCCACGGAGTAACGGGTGTAGGGGTTGAGGCCGGCCACGGTGTAGCTGGGGGCGTTGGTGGTGCCGCGGTGCACACCGTCGACATAGACGGCCCACTCGGTGGCGCTTCCCACGGGACTCCAGCTCAGGTAGAGGGTGCTGGCCGTGGCCGAGTCGAGCGCGAGGCGTACGGGGGGACGGCAGCCCTCGATGGGCTCGATATGGAAGTCGAAAAAGTAGATGTAGTGGTAGTCATTGTTCACGATGGGGCTGATGACAATGCGGTTGCCGTCGCCGGTGTAGTTGTCGAGGTAGGAGATATATTCAGCGGTGGTAGTGTTGGGGTTGGAGGCAGGTACCATGACGGTGTCAATCCACACCACGTCGGAGCAGTTGGCCTGGCTGGCAATGCCCACCTTGAACCAACCCTGGTCTGACGAGCCGGCCCAGGTGCGCAGGCGTGTACCGGCCAGGGGCTCGGCGATGGCGGGCAGCATGAACCACTCGTCGTTGCCAGCGTTGCGCACATAGCCGCGGTGGCTGTCACTTAGACGTCCTTTGTAGAAGTAGGTAGACCAGCTCCAGCACTCGGTGAAGCCGTTGTCAGCGGCAGCAATCATATTGGTCTGCGTGAAGTGGAAGGGCAGGTGCATGAGGGCGCAGCTGGTGGTGAAGGTGACGGGCAGGGTGTAGCGGGTGCCACTGTCGCAGAGCACGCCTACGCGCACCTCATAGTGGGTGTTGGGCTGGAGGGAGGTGAGGGTGTAGGTGCCCGAGGTGGTGCTGTCGGCCACAATCCAGCCGGCGTCGCCCGCGAGTCGGTATTCCACTACCCACTGTGTGCCTGCGCCGCCTTCCCACATCACGTCGGCAAAGGTGGTGTCGACATAGGAGACGGCTACAACGGGAGCCTCGCAGGTGTTGTTATCATGGCAGATGCCCACAAAGCGGATGTCGGGCAGCTTCTGCAGGTTGCGCGTCGAGGTGAGGCTGGCGGGGTTGTAATCGGTGTTGTCGTTGAAGTTGTAGTAGGTGGCCCATTCGGCGTCATGGTTGATCCAGGCGGGGCAGGTCGACAGGCCGACGCTGCTTCCGGTGCTGTCGACAATGACAATTTGCACGTTGGAGTGGCCGTCATAGACAAAGGGGTGGTTGAAGATGACGGTGTCCCACTCCTGCTCCTTGAAGAGGTGGTTGCCGTGGGCCACATGGGGCATGCCGGTTACCGAGACCGAGCTGGTGCTGGCAGTGGCTTGGGTGTTGGCCATCCAGATGCTGATGGTACGCGTGGTGGTGGCGGTGGAGCCGGCGGTGTCGCGACGCACCGCGAGTCCACGGATAGTGTCCATGTCGAAGAACACCGAGGCGGGATAGAGGGTCTGGCTGTAGCTATAGTTATAGGCGAAGTTGAAGGGGAAGTCCTTGGAGTAGCTGCGATAGTTGGGGGCCAACTCGCTCTCGCCGCAGTGGTGGAAGACCAGCGGGACGACTACGGCCTCGGCGCTGTCGTCGTCGCAGAGGGTGTAGAAGCTTGCGGTGTAGTCGTGCGTGGGGTCGAGGTTGGTGAAAAAGTGGTAGGTGGGGCCGGAACTGAATTCCTCATAGTCCTGGACGTATGGGTCGGTGAGGTCGTGCAGCACTACCCACACGTTGTTGGCAGTGTTGCCGCGGCCGTCAAAGCTCCACTCGAAGGCGGCCGAAGTGCTGTTGGAACTCACCTGACGCAGGTTGACCAGGGGGTAACAGGCCGCCTGGGTGGTGAAGGTCGTCGGGCGCGGGTCGCTCAAGGCACCGCCGTCGCAGATGGTCTGTACCCAGACGTAGTATTCGGTAGCGGGGTTGAGGCCGCTGAGGGTGTTGGTGTTGGTGGGCTCGTTGCTAAAGGTGGCGGTAGCGAGGTCGTTGGTGTCGTTGTAGCTTACGCGGTAGCCCTGGCGTCCCGTCACGCTCGGCCACGCGAGGTCGGCGGTGTAGGGGGTGATGGAGTTCACGCGGACGAACTCGGGTCGCTGGCAGGCGTTGAGGGCGTGGATGGTCAGGTTGTCGAGGTAGGCTGTCGAGTAGCCGCTGTTGCCATAGACGCCGCAGAACACCAGGTAGCCGGTGTTCGAACTAGCCCCCGTCAAGGTGTCGGTGCGCACCTCATAGGTGGTCCACGACCAGCCCGGACTGTAGGAACCCACCAGGGTGTAGGTGCTCTGGTCGGTGGGGTCGGTGGCCAGGTAGACGGTGAGGCCGTACTTGTAGACATCAAAGCTCAACTCCAGGCTGTTGAGTGGCGCCGGGATGTGGGGCGTGGCTATCTTCATGGTGCCAGTGCCGTCGTTCTCGCTGCATTGACCCATGAAATTCAGCACTGTGCCATGGCTGGACGCGGTGGTGAGGTTGGGGTAGGTGGCCGTGGAACTGGTGGGATGGATGCCCACCACGCGGGTCCAGCAGGTGGGTATGGTGGCGCCGCCCGTCTGGGTGTAGCTGTCGAAGTCCTCGCTGTAGGGCAGCGTGAGGTCGTTGCACTGCGCAACCGCCACCGCCGGTAGCATCGCCGTCAGCGAAAGTGCTGCGGCAGCCATAATGAAAAAGCCTTTCATTGCTTTCAGAATGTATGCTTTAGTTAAAGAATCCGTCGGTGCCTTCGAGCCAGGTGTCGTGCATGGTGTAACTCTCCATCTGTTCCTGATTGTCAATCTCGGGATTGAGCTCCCAGAGGTTCAACCCCAATGTGCTAATGGCGTAGCCTCGCTCGGCGCGGAAGCTGACCACCGTCAGCTGTGGCGCCTCGTACATCAATATTCTATCAACAGTTTTCGGTTGATGCCAATTCATTTTAAGAATCAAATAAAGTTTATCGCTCGATACGGTTGTCTTCGGGTGCGGCAATCCAGACGATGAGGTAAGCCCAGAAGCCGAAACTGCCACAGAGCAGCGCCAAGAGGAAAATGATGCGCACCACCGTGGGGTCGATGTTGAGGTAGCTGGCAATGCCGCCGCAGACACCGGCAATTCTGCGGTCGGTGGTGCTGCGCATGAGACGACGATAGCTGTTGTATTCCATGATTTAGATTGATTAAAGCATTCCTTTGCGTTTCAGAAGGGCTTTGGGGCTGGGGTCTTTGCCGCGGAAGGCGCGGTAGAGGACCATAGGCTCCACGGTGTTGCCGCTCTCGAGCAGGTGACGGAACTTCTTGGCCAGTTCGGGGTTGAACAGGTCGCCGCTCTCGGCGAAGGCTTCGAAGGCGTCGGCATCGAGGATGGCGGTCCAGGTATAGCTGTAGTAGCCAGCGTCGTAGCCGGTGGTGAAGATGTGCTGGAAGTAGGGACTGCGGTAGCGGCTGATGATTTCGGGGATGAGGCCTATCTTGTTCATGGCCTGCTCTTCGAACTGCAGCGGGTCGATGGCCTGCTTCTGCTGGATGCTGTAGTAGTCCATGTCGAGCAACGAGGCGGCGAGCAGCTCGGTGGTGATGAAGCCCTGGCCATAGGTGGCAGCGGCCTCAATCTTCTTGATGAGTGCGTCGGGAATGGCCTCGCCGGTCTGGTAGTGCTTGGCATACATTTTCATCACCTGCGGGTGGCGACACCAGTTCTCCATCACCTGGCTGGGCAACTCCACGAAGTCACGCGGCACGTTGGTGCCGGCCAGCGACGGGTAGGTGCACTTGCTGAGCAGGCCGTGCAGGGCGTGGCCGAACTCGTGGAAGAGGGTTTCACTCTCGTCGAAGTTGAGCAGCGAGGGCTTGTCAGCAGTGGGTTTGGTGAAGTTGCATACCACCTGGATGATGGGAATGATGTTGTTACCCTCGAGGTCGCGCTTCTGGCCGCGGAACTCGGTCATCCAGGCGCCGCTGCGCTTGCTGGCGCGCGGGTGGAAGTCCATGTAGAGGATGCCGATGGTCTTCTCGCCGTCCTTCACCTCAAAGCAGCGGGCTTCGGAATCGTAGGTGGGCAGGTCGGTGCGCTCGATGAAAGTGATACCATAGAGTTTGTTGGCCACTATGAAGGCCCCTTCACGCACGCTGTCGAGACAGAAATAGGGGCGTACTTCGGCGTCGTCGAGGGCGTATTTCTCCACGCGGTATTTCTCACTGTAGTAGCGCCAGTCCCAAGGCTGCAGTTTGGCTCCCGGCTCGTCCTTTTCGAGCATCTTTTGGTAGATGTCGCGTTCCTGGCAGGCCACTTTCAGCGCGGGGCTCCAGATGTCCATCAGACAGCGGTAGACGTTATCGGGGGTCTTGGCCAGACAGTCGTCGAGCACCCAGTCGGCGTGGGTCGGGAAGCCGAGGATGTTGGCGCGCTCGAGGCGCAGGTTGACGAGGGTGTCGATAATCTTGGTGTTGTCAAACTGGCCCTCTTTGCATCTATCCGTGAAGGCGTGCCACACCTCCTCACGGAGTTTGCGGTCGGGGCAGGTCTGCATGAAGGGTTCCCAGGTGGGCATATCGAGGGTGACCTTCGTGCCGTCGGGCAGTTCCTTGCTGTAGGCGTTGGTGGCCTTCAGCACGTTCTGGGCAAAGCGCATGGTGAGCGAGGCAATCTGTTCGTTGAGTTGGCGGAAGCGCTCCTGCTTGTCGGCCGGCACGTTGGCGCCGCTGCGCACGAAGCCTTTGTACTGTTCCTCCAGCAGGCGCATCTGCTCGGGATTGAGACCGAGGCTTTCGCGCTGCTCGTAGACAGATTTGATGCGGGCGAAGAGTTTAGCGTTGAGGGCGATGTCGTCTCCGTGCTTCGAGAGCAGGGGCGTCACTTCCTCTTCGATGGCCTCCATCTCGGGGCTGTTCTCGCACTCGGAGAGGTTGAAGAAGACCGACGAGACCTGCTGCAACAAGTGGCCGCTGTACTCATAAGCCAGCACCGTGTTTTCGAAGGTGGGCGCCTCGGGGTTGTTGACGATGGCCTCGATCTCGGCCTGCTGTTGTTTCATGCCTTCGCGGAAGGCTGGCATGTAGTGCTCAGTCTTGATGCGGCCGAAGTCGGGAATCTCATACGGGGTATTCCACTCCGAGAAGAAAGGATTGTCCATGTCTTTCTGGTTTTTGCAGCCTGCCAGCAGCAGGGTCGCCGCGGCGGCAAGGATAAGGGTGCGTTTCATATTGTTGTTGTTATTTTAATTGACTACTGATGTCGCGCAGCAGTTGCGCGTTGAGTTTCTTCGCAATGAAGGTGTGGTTCTTATTCTCGACGAGGTATATCTGTGGCGTGGTGGTGATGTCGTATACCTCGCGCCAGTCGATATTAGCCTCGCCGCCGTTGAGGTTCACCCAGCGGGGATTGTCTATATGGTGCTCGCGGAGGAACTTCTTCCATTTGCCAATGGTGGCTTCGTCAGGTTCCGAGAGGATGGCGAAAGCGGTCATGTTGAGGCTGTCGGCCACCTCGTTGAAGACTTTGTATACCGCGGGGATGATGTCGCGGCAGTGGCCGCAGGTGGGACTCCAGAAGAGCAGCAGCGTATATTTCCCCGGCATCCGGTGCAGGGAGTGGGCGACGCGTAACGTGTCAAAGAGTATCAGCTCGGGTGACTCGCGGCCTACCAGCAGGCGCTCCCATTTGGTGGCGCGTTCCACATTCATGTCGATGGCAGAGGGTGTGAGCCATGTCACTTTGCCGGTGGCGAAGTAGCGCTGCACCAGGTGCACATAGACTTCATCATAGACCATCACGTTGCTTTGCAGATAGCGTTCGGTGAGGGTGTTGATGAGCCACTGGTAGACTTCGGGTGCCGGTTCGGACCGATCGATCAGGCTGTCCAGCAGCGGGCATATCAGCTCGGGTGGCATTCCCCGCATGTATTTCTCCACATAGTCGTTGAAGCGCTGGTAGAAGACGGCCTTGGGGGTGCGAATAATGAAGTCGTCGTCCAGCGGCATATAGTCGAAGTAGTGGTGCATGAACCAATCAAAGCGTTCGTGTTGCGACATCTTCGTGCCGTCCTCGTGGTACGCCGGCACCTCCTCGTCGATACGCTTTGTAGCCTGCATCATCTTGCTTATCATCGCCTCGGGGTGCTGCTCTATAAGGTTGAGCTTGAGACTGTCGATGCGCAGATGCTGGCGGCGCGTCATTTCGACCAGCGCCGCCGAATCGAGGGTGGGCCGCGCCACCTCGATTTCGTGGTAGAGGCTCTCGCTGGCTCTCTCGTAGTTGTAGAACAGCTCGTTCTGTCGCGAGCCTTTGACCTTCATGCTCATCGTCCAGGATCGGTCGTCGGTGTGGAACTGGAAGTCGGGCTTCTCGCCATAGACGACGAACTCCACATACCGTCCCTTGTCATTGGTGAAGTAATAAAGACCCGGGTGCAACTCTTTGTTGCCTTTGAAGACGAACTTGCCTTTGCCGTTGTTCACCGCCGTATCGAGCACATAGTGGAACTGGGCGTGATAGTAGCACAGCAACATCATCGAATCCGTGTTGCCGTCCACCTGCAGCGTCAGCTTGTAGCCGGGCTTTGCTATCGCCATGGTCGGCAGCAGTATCGCCAATAGTATGATTAGTTTGTGTTTCATTCTGTATCCTATATGGTGTTTAGTTATTCTCCTTGAACTCCTTACTTCCCGATGCAGAATCTGCCGAAGATGCTTCCCAGCACCTCCTCCGAGGCAACCTCTCCTGTGATGGTGCCGAGGTGATAGAGTGCGTCACGCAGGTCCACGGCCACCAAGTCGGCGGGCATTTCCTCGTCCAGCGCCTGATCCACGCGCTTCAGAGCCTCGTCCACCTTGCGCAATGCGTCAAAGTGTCGACTGTTGGTCAGTAGGGTGTCATCGGCTGCACGGTCGCCCACGGCCTCCTTCAGCGCCAGCCTGAGTGCTTCCAGTCCGTCGCCGTTTTTGGCCGACACGTTGATATGGCATGCCTGTACCTCTCGCTGCCCAGCCTCTATCATGTCACACTTGTTGAGCACTATGATGTGCCGCTTGCCGTCGTTCGTGTGGATTTCCTCCATTCCCTCCGTGGTGTCATAGACATGCAGCACCACGAGGGCGTCTTCGTAGGCTTTGCGGCTCCGGGCTATTCCCAACTGCTCCACGCTGTCGTCTGTCTCACGTAGCCCCGCGGTGTCTATCAGCCGGAAGGTGATGCCATCGAGGGTGAGCAGCCCCTCTATGGTGTCGCGTGTGGTGCCCGGCACGGGGCTTACAATGGCGCGGTCGTCCTGCAAAAGGGCGTTGAGCAGTGTCGACTTGCCCACGTTGGGCGCTCCGACAATGGCTACGGGGATGCCGCGCTTGACGGCGTTGCCCATGGAGAAACTCTGGATGAGCGTGGTGAGTTGGGTGTGAAGGGTGGTAAGCAGTTCGCGCAGCTGGCTGCGGTCGGCAAACTCAACATCTTCCTGTGAGAAGTCGAGCTCGAGCTCCAGCAGGGCGGTAAGGTCCACCAACTGTTGCCGCAGTTCTTTGAGCTTGTGTGCGTAGCCGCCCCGCAACTGGCTCAGGGCGAGCCGATGTTGTGCCGGAGTGACAGAGTCGATGAGGTCGGCCACTGCCTCGGCTTGCGACAGGTCGAGCTTCCCGTTGGCGAAGGCACGCAAGGTGAATTCGCCCGCCTGGGCCATCCGTGCCCCGCTCTCGGTCAGTGCCTGGAGCACAGCTTGCTGCACATACAGCGAGCCGTGGCAGGCAATCTCCACCGTGGGTTCCCCTGTGTAGCCCGTGGGGAAATAGGTGGCGACTATATCGTCGATGTCGTCGAAATGGCAGTATGTGGCCTTGCGAGGCTCAAGCACGGCGACCGAGAGGTGAGTGATGGCGACATCATAGGCCTCCACGCCGCTGATGCGGACAACGGCAATTCCTCCGACACCAATCGGAGTGGAGATTGCTGCTATGGTATCGTTTTGCTTCATAATCTCGGTCTGCTTATATGACGGCAAATAGGCGAAAAGTGTTCACTTTTATTATTAATTAACATCCGTCTTGCCCGAATCGCCCTCGGCAATATACCGGTCGCCGTAGAGGCTCTTCATCTCCTCGTCCGAGAGGCCCAACTCCACCTTCATGCGGTACATGTTGGGATAGGCTAGGAAGAGCATCAGCGTGGCCAGCATAGCCAGCATCAGCAGAATGTTCTGTGCCGACAGCACCATGAAGGCCACTATCAGCACCACCACTGCCAGCATGGTCAGATACAGCGACCTGATATACTGCGCGTAGCCAGCCAGTTTGGCCTCCAGGCCTTCGGTCTGCCGTAAGGTGGGAATCTGCTTGCGGATGACCAGCAGTGCCATGCTCAGCGCCAGCACAGCCAGTATGCTTCCAGCCACTAGCATCCATCGTGTCGTGTGCTGGGTGGGGTAGAAGCGGTAGGGGCTGATGTAGTGGAACAGTGCGGCTGCAATCACCACTGCTACCGAGCCCCATAGGCCCATGCGCGAGGCACGCTGGATTGTTTTGATGTATTTCTGCATATTTTCTATGTTTACTTATTCTCTTTGTACTTTTTCTTGCACCTATAGTTTTAGGAACCGTGCCGTATACGACTCTTTGCATTTGGCCAGCGCCTCGGGTGTGCCTGCGAAAACCACGTTGCCGCCGTCGTCGCCGCCCTCGGGACCCAGGTCAATCACCCAATCGGCACACTTGATGATGTCGTGGTGGTGCTCTATCACCACTATCGAATGCCCCCGTGCAATCAGCCTGTCGAAAGCCGCCAGCAACTTGCGGATGTCGTGGAAGTGCAGTCCTGTCGAAGGTTCGTCGAAGATGAACAGCATGGGTTTCTCCGTGCCTTCGCCGCGCACCAGGTAGGAAGCCAGCTTGATGCGCTGTGCCTCGCCGCCGCTCAGCGAACTGCTCGATTGTCCAAGCTTCAGGTAGCCCAAACCCACATCTTGCAGTGGTTTCAGCCGTGTGTAGATGCTGCGGGTCTCGTCGCTGTCGAAGAACTCGCACGCCTGATCTACCGTCATCTCCAGCACTTCGCTGATGTTCACACCCTTGTAGGTCACCTCCAGCGCCTCGTCTTTGTAGCGGCTGCCGTGGCACTCCTCGCACAGCAGGTGTATGTCGCTCATGAACTGCATGCTCACCGTCACATATCCCTCGCCCTCGCAGGCGTCGCAGCGGCCGCCCTCGACGTTGAACGAGAAGAAGCCGCTCTTATAGCCGCGCGTCTTGGCCAGCGGCTGCTGTGCGTAGAGGGCGCGTATCTCGTCGAATGCCTTCATGTAGGTGGCAGGATTGCTTCGACTCGAGCGGCCGATGGGGTTCTGGTCCACCATCTCCACGCCGCCCAGGCGTTGTGCGTCGCCCTCCAACGCCACGCACGAGCCCACATAGTCCGCGTTGCCCTCCATGCGTCGCTGCAGCACATCGTACAGCACGCCGCGGATGAGCGTCGACTTGCCGCTGCCACTCACGCCTGTCACCACGGTCAACACCCCCAGCGGGATATCGACATCGATGTGCTTCAGATTGTTGGCATAGGCGCCGCGGATGCCGATGCGGTCGCGCCAGCGCCGCCGTTCCGCAGGCACGGGGATACTTTGCTTGCCCAGCAGGTATTCTGCCGTCAGCGAGCGTTTGGCTTTCTTGAGTTCCTTGGGCTCGCCGCTGAACACCACTTCGCCGCCCAGACGTCCGGCCCCGGGGCCGATGTCCACCAGCCAGTCCGCCGCACGTATGATGTCCTCGTCGTGTTCCACCACGACCACAGTGTTGCCCAGGTCGCGCAGTTTCCGAAGCACCTCAATTAGCTGTGCTGTGTCGCGGCTATGCAGTCCTATCGACGGCTCGTCGAGGATGTATATCGACCCCACGAGGGAACTGCCCAGCGAGGTGGCCAGGTTGATGCGCTGGCTCTCGCCGCCGCTCAGGCTCCGGCTCTCACGGCTCAAGGTTAGGTAGCCCAGTCCCACGTCGATCAGGTAGCCCACGCGGTTGTGCAACTCCGTGCGCAGCCGGTCGGTGGTCTTCAGTTCGTGCTCGGTCAATGTGGTCTCCAGTGTGTCGACCCACTCGGCCAGCCGTGACACCGGCATGGCCGTCAGTTCGCTGATGCTGCGACCTGCCACCTTCACATAGTCCGCGTCCTTGCGCAGGCGCCGACCCTTGCAGTCGGGACACACCGTCCGGCCGCGGTAGCGCGCCAGCATCACGCGGTATTGTATTTTGTAGCTCTGGCTCTCCACCCAGCGGAAGAAGCCGTCAATGCCCTCCCACACGCCGTCGCCATGCCACAGTATGTCTTTCTCTTCCTGCGACAGCTCGTAGTAGGGCTTGTGTATTGGGAAGTCTATTACCGCTGCATGGCGTATGAATTCGCGCTTCACCTCCTGCATCTTGTCCCCGCTCCAGCACACCACGGCATTGTCGTAGATGCTGCGGCTCTTGTTTGGCACCACCAGGTTCTCGTCGATGCCTATCACGCTACCGTAGCCCTGGCAGGTGGGGCAGGCGCCATAAGGGTTGTTGAATGAGAAGAAATTTGGGTTGGGCTTCTCAAAGGTGATGCCGTCGGCCTCGAAGCGGTTCGAGAAGGAGTGGAGTTCCGGGCTGCCGATGACGCACTCGCCGCGCCCCTCGAAGAAGGCGGCCTGCACGCTCTCGGCCACACGGGCTCCCAGCCCGTCGTCGTCATGGCGCACCTCCACGCGGTCGACGACCAGGTAGACGCCGCCGTCAAGCTCCACGCCCTTGAGGTCTTCGATGCGTACCACCGTGCCTTTCACCATCACACGCTGGTAGCCCTCGCGGCCCAGTATGTCGAGTTGCGAGCGCAGCGGACGCTCTTTAGTGTCCTCCAACGGCGACAGTATCAGCACACGCATGCCGTCGGGCTGCGACATGATGAAGTCGACCACGTCGCTCACCGAGTGACGCTTTACCTCCACGCCGCTCACCGGCGAGTAGGTGCGTCCGATGCGTGCGAACATCAGCTTCAGGTATTCGTATATCTCCGTCTGCGTGCCCACCGTCGACCGCGGGTTGCTGGTGTTCACTTTCTGCTCGATGGCCACCGCCGGTGCCAGTCCGTGAATATAGTCCACGTCGGGCTTCGTCATGCGCCCCAGAAACTGGCGCGCATATGAACTCAGGCTCTCCACGTAGCGCCGTTGCCCCTCGGCAAACAGCGTGTCGAAAGCCAAGCTGCTTTTGCCGCTGCCGCTCAGACCCGTCACTACAATCAGCCGCCCCTGCGGCAGGGTGAGGTCTATGTTCTTCAGGTTGTTGGCGCGTGCGCCTTTGATTTCGATGTCCATCAAACTCCCGCTGCCGTTATCTGATTTTTAGTTCTGCCAGTCGCTTGCGGCTACCGTCGACCGTCAACGCCACAATCGTGTCGTCGGGCCTCCACACGCACCGCATCAGGGTGTGCGGGGTCTTCTGCTCCACCACCGTCTTCTGCACGTCGCCGTTGGGGTCGATGGCATAGACTACCAGGTTCGACTTCGAACCGGCGGTATACTGCTTGGCCTCTTTTGCGATGTCGTAGGTGGCCGGATAGTCGCGGCTCTCCGACTTCAGCACATACACCTTTCCGTAGCGCGACAGCAGCGACACGTTCAGCAGGTCGTTCTCCGACTTCTGCCGGTCGTTGCGGCGCAGGTTGCGCACATAGGTCACACGCCCCAGCGTGTCCATGGCCATCAGGTGGATGCCTTGGCGGTGGTAGATGTTCGTCGTCGTGCCGTTGTTCTCCACCTCGGCCTCCATATAGTTGCGGCCCACGGCCAGTACGGCTCCGAACGTGGTCGGCACCGCGTCGATGACCGATACCATCTCCACCTCCTGGAGGCGCTGCAACTTCTTGGTCTTCTTGTTATACAACAGGTTCAGGTCCTCGTTCTGGAACGGACGCATCACAAACCCCGTCATCACAGCCGAGTCGATGTCGAACGACAGGCCCAGTGTGCCGCCGCAAATATCTCCTTCGGGGTTCTTGCCGTTGGGGGTGAAGGTGCCCACCGCCATCGCATGGCGCCCCACCACGCCCGCCAGTCGCAGCTGGCGTATCGGGTCGCACGTCACCGTCACCTCATAGCTGTCGGCGCGCTTCTCGCTCATCACGTTGAATATGATGTGCGTCTCGGGGTAGGCCAGTTCGTGACCCAACGTCACCATGGTTCCGTCGTCGGTCACCACCAGCTGGTCCATCGACCCCATCGCATAGTCTTTCGTCCACACGGTCGACAGGTCGTTGTTCATCAGCACCGCCCGCGCCGAATACTGTTTCTTTGCCGTATACTCCACGATGGTAATCAGTGCCGTGTAGGTGCCGTTGGGCGATGTGGCCGCCCATACTAGGCAGTGGTCTTTGCGGTCATACGAAAACGAGTCTACCACCGTCAGCGGCTGCGTGCCCTCGGCCGGACGCATGCTGTCCAGATCCACCACCGCCTTGTACACCAAGGTGTGGCGGTTGTCGGGTTCGTCGACCAGCAACACCGTTGCGTGGTTGTCGTGCATCGACGCCGTCAGGATGCGGTAGTTCACAGCGCTCTCGGGCAGCTCCATGCGCCGCAGCGGCTCCAGGTTGTGGTCGGCCAGCACCACATGCTTGCGATGCCGGCGTCCGTCGCCAATCCAGCAGTACAACCCTTCGTACTGTCCCACGTAAATGCCCTTCTCCAGCAGTGGAAAGTCAATCTTCTTGCTCTCCGCATGGCGTGTCAGCTGGAAGCCGTTTTGCGCGCCCATGCTCCCGCACAGCGCGCCCATGAACAATAGTAATAAGCCTATCTTTTTCATATATAGTGTGTTTCGTTAAAATGGCGATAATATTCCAAACTGCAAAGATACGAAAATAATTCAAACTCGCCAAATCAAAAAAACGGGCCTGTCACTCCCTTCCCGATACCCCCTCTCGCCCCCCCTGGTGACCTCCCCGGCCAATCCGACCGAAGTCGATAGGAGGGGGAGCGGAGCGGGACCGGAGGGGAACCGGAGCGGAAGGGGGTCATTTTTGACCCTCCAAAGTGCCTCCTAGAGACCCCTCGGAGAGGTGAAAATGTGAAAAAATTTTGCCGGTTTCAAAAAAAGTTGTATCTTTGCAGTCTGTTTAATTCACAACAAACAACAACAAATCATTTAAAAACAAAGAGTTATGCCTGCAAGAATGAGATTACAGCGTCATGGTAAGAAGAACCAACCCTTCTACCACATCGTTGTTGCGGATGGTCGTGCACCTCGCGATGGAAAATTTATTGAGAAGTTAGGCACTTACAATCCGCTGACCAACCCCGCCACCATCGAGCTCAACTTCGACCGTGCTGTCGAATGGGTGAAGAATGGTGCCCAGCCGAGCGACACCGTGCGTCGCATACTTTCCTATAAAGGCGTTCTGCTGCGCCGCCACCTGCAGATTGGTGTTGAGAAAGGCGCCATCAGCCAGGAACAGGCCGACGTGAAGTTCAACGAGTGGCTTCAGGCCAAAGAGGCTAAGATCAACGCCGCTAAGAGCGAGATTGAGAACAACGCCCGCAACACTCGCAAGGCTCGTCTCGAGGCCGAGAAGAAGGCCAACGAGACCAAGGCTGCCGCCGTCGCCGCCAAGCGTCAGGCTGCCGCCGAGGCCGAAGCTGCTGCTAAGGCTGCTGCCGAAGCCGCCGAGGGTGATGCCCCCGCCGCCGAAGCTGAGGCTCCCGCCGAGGCATAAATTGCCGGACAACAAACAAAAAAAAAGGAAGCGCATTGCAGCGCTTCCTTTTTTTGTACAATAAACCATCTGTTTTGTCGTTAAGCAGGTATTATGGAGATAAAGGATTGCTATTGTTTGGGGCGCGTCACCAAGCCGTGGGGAGTCAAGGGACAGATGATGCTCTTTCTCGATGTGGACACGCCGGAGGACTATGCTGAACTCGACTCGGCCTTCGTGGACATCAAGGGACACCTGGTGCCCCATTTCTTTCATGTCGACAGTCTCAACGGCAACAAGGCGGTGGTTACCTTCGAGGAACTCACGGCCGAGCAGGCCGCCGCGCTGGCCGGACATGACCTCTACTTGCCGCTCGACCTGCTGCCCAAACTCGACGGCAACCGCTTCTATTTCCACGAGGTGATTGGATTTCGTGTGATTGACGAGACGCATGGCGATATCGGTGTTATAGAGCAAGTTATAGAATATCCGGCACAGCCGTTGCTGCAGGTGATGAAAAACGGCACGGAGATACTGATTCCTGTTATCGATGAGGTAATTAAGTCAGTGGACCGTGAGCAGAAAATTATGCACATAGCAGCGCCTAACGGGTTGATAGAGTTGTACCTGGGTGAAATAAACACAGAGTGTTGAAATGTTTTCCTCTGTGTATCAGAAAATATGTATACTTTTGCATCATAATAATTGAAAATCATGGTAAAGAAAGCAACCACCACCGTCGTGAAGAAGGCCGCCGCTCCTGCCAAGAAGGCCGCTGCGCCCGCCGCAAAGAAAACCGCAAAGCCCGTAGCCAAGAAGGCTGCTGCACCTGCCAAGAAAGTTGCTGCTCCGGCAAAGAAGGCTGCCGCTCCTGCGAAGAAAGTCGCTGCTCCCGCGAAGAAAGCTGTTAAGCCCGTGGCGAAAAAGGCTGCCGCTCCCGCGAAGAAAGCTGCTGCCCCTGTGAAGAAGGCTGCTCCTGTGAAGAAAGCCGCCGCTCCCGTGAAGAAGGCCGTTAAGCCTGTGGCGAAAAATGCTGCTCCTGCGAAGAAAGTCGCTGCTCCCGCGAAGAAAGCTGTTAAGCCCGTGGCGAAAAAGGCTGCCGCTCCCGCGAAGAAAGCTGCTGCCCCTGTGAAGAAGGCTGCTCCTGCAAAGAAGGCTGCCGCTCCCGTGAAGAAGGCTGCTCCTGTGAAGAAAGCCGCCGCTCCCGTGAAGAAAGCTGTTAAGCCCGTAGCGAAAAAGGCTACTGCTCCCGTGAAGAAGGCTGCTCCAGCAAAGAAAGCCGCCGCTCCCGTGAAGAAGGCTGCTCCTGTGAAGAAAGCCGCCGCTCCCGTGAAGAAGGCTGCACCTGCAAAGAAAGCCGCCACTCCGGCAAAGAAGGCAGTTAAGCCCGTGGCGAAAAAGGCTGCCGCTCCCGCGAAGAAAGCTGCTGCCCCAGTGAAGAAGGCTGCTGCACCTGCAAAGAAAGTTGCTGCCCCAGTGAAGAAGGCTGCTGCACCTGCAAAGAAAGTTGCTGCCCCAGTGAAGAAGGCTGCTGCACCTGCAAAGAAAGTTGCCGCCCCTGCGAAGAAAGCTGTTAAGCCCGTAGTGAAAATGGCTGCCGCTCCTGTGAAGAAAGCTGCCGCCCCTGCGAAGAAAGCTGTTAAGCCCGTAGCGAAGAAAGCCACTGCTCCTGTGAAGAAAGTTGCCGCTCCCGCGAAGAAAGTTGCTGCTCCCGTGAAGAAAGCTGTGGCCAAGAAGCCCCAAGCCAATGTGGAGAAGACCCGCTACTCGGCCGAGGAGTTGCAGGAGTTCAAGGAGCTCATCCTCTCCAAGATCGCCAAGGCGGAGAGAGACCTGGAGTTGCTTCAGCAGGCTGTGGCCGGCAGTGAGAACGACGTGAGCGATACCGCTCCCACTTTCAAGACCCTCGAAGAGGGCAGCAACGTGCTGTTGAAGGAGGAGAACCAGAAGCTCGCCGCCCGCCAGCAGAAGTTCATCCGCGATCTGCGTGCTGCACTCATCCGCATCGAGAACGGTACCTACGGCATCTGCCAGGCCACGGGCAAGCTCATTCCCAAGGCTCGCCTGATGATTGTCCCCCACGCCACCATGACCGTGGAGGCCAAGGAAGCCAGCAAGCGTCTCCGTTAAGGGAACTTCACTACACCAACATATACAGCAAGGGGGGGAGAACCAATGGTTTCTCCCCCCTTTCATTTGTTGTGCGCGGCGGTCGCTAGATCTGCTGCATCACCTGCTGCGCCAGCTCGTTGGCGCGGGCCTCGGTAGCGGCTTCGCTGTAGATACGGATGATGGGCTCGGTGTTGCTCTTGCGCAGATGCACCCAGCCGTCGGCGAAGTCGATCTTCACGCCGTCGATAGTGGTGACTTTCTCTACTTTGGCGTCGGCCTTGTAGAAGGCAGCGACTTTGGCCAGCAGGGCGTCGACATCCATGTCGGGGGTGAGGTCCTTGCGGTTCTTGCTGATGATGTACTCGGGATAGGTCTTCCTTAGTTCACTCACCTTCATGCCGCGTTTGGCCAGCAGGGTGAGGAAAAGGGCCACGCCCACGAGAGCGTCGCGGCCGTAGTGCAGGGCGGGGTAGATGACGCCGCCGTTGCCCTCGCCGCCGATGACGGCGCCGGTCTCACGCATGAGGGTGGTGACATTGACTTCGCCCACGGCGGCAGCGTTGTACTGGCAGCCGGCGTAGCGGCGTGTCACGTCGCGCAAGGCGCGGCTGCTGGAGAGGTTGCTCACCGTGTTGCCGGGGGTGTGCTGCAGCACATAGTCGGCAACGGAGACAAGGGTGTATTCCTCACCGAACATCTCGCCGCTCTCGCAGACCAGTGCCAGACGGTCGACATCGGGGTCGACCACGATGCCGAGGTCGCAGTTGTTGTCGCGCACGCAGTCGCTGATTTGGGTAAGGTTCTGCGGGATGGGCTCGGGGTTATGGGCGAAGTGGCCCGTGGGCTCGCAGTTGAGTTCCACCACCTGCTCCACACCCAGACGGCGCAGCAGATGCGGGATGGCGAGGCCGCCGGTGCTGTTGACGGCATCCACAGCCACCTTGAAGTTGGCCTTGCGGATGGCTTCGGTGTCGACTAGCTCCAGCCCGAGGACGCGTTCGATATGGCGGTCGATCCAGTCTTCCTCGACGGTGACCTGGCCCAGGTCATCGACTTCGGCATAGTTGATTTCCATGCTTTCGGCCAGACGGAGCACCTCCTTGCCTTCGGCGTCGGAGATGAACTCACCCTTGTTGTTGAGCAGTTTGAGGGCGTTCCAGTGCTTGGGGTTGTGGCTGGCGGTGATGATGATGCCACCGTCGCAGTGGCCGTCGATGACGGTCATCTCAGTGGTGGGGGTGGTGCTCAGACCGGTCTCCAGTACGTCGATGCCCATGCCCTGGAGGGTGCCGACCACGAGGCGGTCGATCATGGCACCCGAGAGGCGTGCATCGCGCCCCACAGCCAGACGCAGACGGCGATGGGGGTTGGCACCTTTCAAGAAGGTGGCGAAAGCAGAAGTGAATTTGACGACATCGAGGGGAGTCAGTCCCTCGCCTGCGGGTCCGCCGATGGTTCCGCGGATGCCGGAGATGCTTTTAATCAGGCTCATATTTTTAGTGTTTAATGTTCGGTTTATTTTGGACGCATGACGATGAAGGGGACGAGGCACTCTTCAAGCGAGATGCCGCCATGCTGGAAGGTGTTCATGTAGTATTTGACGTACTCGTTATAGTTGTTGGGGTAGGCAAAGAAGTCGTTCTCGTGGCAGAAGATGTAGGGAGAGGTGACGTGGCGACGCGGCAGGAAGAGCCGCGCAGGGTCTTTGACCTCGAAGACATCCTTGGGGTTGTAGTCGAGCAGGCGGCCCTGCTTGTAGCGCAGGTTGACGCTGATATCGCGGTCGCCCTTGACGCGCACGGGCCTGTCGATGCGGACGGAGCCATGGTCGGTGGTGATGATGATGTTGACGTCGCGCTCGCTCAAGGCCTGCAGCATCTCCATTAGGGGCGAATGCTCGAGCCACGAGAGGGTCAGCGAGCGGTAGGCTTTCTCGTCGCCCGCCAGCTCGCGCACGATGTCGCTGTCGGTACGGGCATGCGAGAGCATGTCGATGAAGTTGTAGATGATGACGTTGAGCTGCGAATGCAGCAACTCGGGCAAGCGGTCGACGAGACGCTTGCCGTACTGTGCGTTAAGCACCTTGTTGTAACTCTGTTTGATGTTGAAACCGTGCCGCCGCAGGTTCTCCTGCAACAGCTCACTCTCGTACTGGTTCTTCCAGCCTTGCTCGTCCTCGTTGACCCAGTACTGCGGGTATTTGCGCTCAATTTCGCTGGGCATGAGGCCGGCGAACATGGCGTTGCGGGCAAACTGGGTGGTGGTGGGAATGATGGTGTAGTAGAGGTCGTCGCGCTCGACGCGGAAGAGATGCTCGATGGCAGGTTGCACAAACTTCCACTGGTCGTAGCGGAAGTTGTCGATGACTATCATGAAGGTGGGGCGATTCTCTTTGAGCAGAGGGAAAAGACGCTCTTTGAGCACCGTGGGGCTCATGTCGGGCTTGTCGTCGGCACCGCCCAGCCAACCCAGGTAATGCTCTTCGTAGAAGCGGCAGAAGAGACGGTTGGCGTCCTGCTTCTGTGACAGGAAGATGTCGTGGATGGAGGGGTCGTCGGTGTTGGCCAGCTCAAGGTCCCAGTAGACCAGGCGGCGGTACATCTCAATCCATTCCTGCCAGCCCATGCGGCTGTCGAGCTGCATGCCTATCTCGCGGAACTGCTGCTGGTAGTTGAGGGTGCTGTGCTCGGTCTGCAGGCGGCGCAGTTCGGTGTGCTTCTTGACGGTCAGCAGAATCTGGTTGGGGTTGACGGGCTTGATGAGGTAGTCACTGATTTTGCCACCCAGGGCATCCTCCATGATGTGCTCCTCCTCGCTTTTGGTAATCATCACCACGGGCAGTTGGGGCCAGCGCTCTTTGATGCGGCGCAGGGTATCGATGCCGGAGAGGCCGGGCATCTGCTCGTCGAGGAAGACGAGGTCGGCCTGCCGCTCCTCCAGCTCGTCAAGGGCGTCGCGGCCCGACTGCACGGGGATGACGTCGTAGCCTTTCTCTTTTAGGAAGAGGATATGCGGTTTGAGCAGTTCAATCTCGTCGTCGGCCCACAGGATGGTGGTGTTCATAGTCGGTGGTGGTTTAGTTTGTACTCTGTAATAACGGCTTGGCATATTCGATTATTGTCCAGACGCAAAAAAAGAGGGCGGCAACCCAATCGGGTTGCCGCCCTCTGGTTAGTGTGTGCCGGATGGCTTACTTCACAACCAGCTTGCGGACCACGGTGGCCTGCTCGCCTGTGACACGGACGAAGTAGGTACCCTTGGACATGCTGCTGACATCGATGGTGAGGCTGCTTTCCGTAGCCTGCCACTGGCCGATGGTGCGGCCGTTCATGTCGATGACGGTGATGTCGGCGCGACCCATGGTCTGGTCGATGGTCACCGTGCTGGTGGCGGGGTTAGGATAGAGGCTGACGGCGCTCTCGCCCATCGCCTCGTCAATGCCTTCGTTGTTGTCGGTGGTGAAGCTCGTCACGGTGCTCCAGGACGAGAGCATGTTGCCCTCGCAGACGGTAGCCACATAGACGTCATAGTCAGTGTTGCGCTCCAGGCCGGTAAGCGTGTAGGGGTTGGTCGTGGCGGTGACCGACTGGCCCTCACCGCGGCTGAAGCCTGCATAACCGTACTCGATACGCCACTCGCTGTCGTTGCTGCCAGCGGCGGTCCAGCTCAGCTTGACGCTGCTGTTGGTGATGTTGCTGGTCGTTACGTTGGTGACAGGCTGGCATTCGACAGTGGTGAAGTTGGTGGCCTCGCACCACGGACCCTCGATGGTGGCGGCGCTGCCGCAGAGGGGCTGTACCATCACGTTGTAGGTGACGCCGCGGATGAGACCAGTGACGGTGCAGACGGTGTCGGTGCTACGCACGGTGGTGTCCATGGTGGTGTTGTAGATGCGCACGTTCCAGGCAGTCTCCACGCTGGTGGGAACCCAGCTGACGGTGACATTGTCGAATCCGGTCGAGACAACGGTCAGGCCGGTGACCGCCAGGCAGGGTACGTCGGCAGTGGTGAAGTTCTGGGTGATCCAGTCGGAGTAGAGTCCTTCGTCGCAACGCTGACGCACACCGACGGTGTAGTTGGTATTGGGTGTGAGGTCGGTCATGTTGTAGCTGCCCGTGAGCACGAGGGTGCCGGCGACGCTGTTGTCCCAATCGCCGCTGGTGACGGCGACATAGCAACTGTCGTGGGTGGCGGTCCAGGTTACGGTGGCGTTGTCGTCAGAGGCAGTGACGCCGATGCTGGTAGGAGCTTCGCAGCTGGGACCAGCCTGACCAGTGACGGTCACATTGTCGATACCCGCCGAGTACCAGGTAGAGCTTCCAGTCTGCGTCCAGCGGAAGGCCAAGCGGAGAGCTGTGGCAGGTACGTTGGCCAGGGATACTGTGTCACATGTTATGTCTTCTGTCCTTGTCATTGTGTCGACCGGTACGAAGTCGGTGGCCATATTGCTGCCGGTGAGGTAACCTACCTCGAGGTCGCCATAAGAGGTGTTTTCCATCGCGTAGTAGAAGGAGATTTGGCAGGTGCTCAGGTCGGCGTTGATGATGGGTAGGGCCACAATCTTGGTGGTGCCATAGGTGGAAGAATTGGCGCCTATCAGGGTTATCGCGTTGGTGTTATCGTTGGAGAAGACGTAGCTTCCGCCGGCGGCAACCACATGCGGGAAGTAGTTGTTGTCGGTGCCATTACTATAGCCTTCCCAGCAGAGCGGCAGGTTGCCGGCAGTGCTGTAGCTGGTGCCGGCCACGCCGTTGAAGGTCTCGGTGAAGGGCAGCTGCTGCGGAGAACACTGGGTGGTGAAGCGAACGGCATCGCTGTAGAGGCTGGTGTCGTTGCCACAAATCTTGCGCACTTTGCAGATATAGGAGGCAGGCGACACAAGGCCGGTGAGGTTGTAGCTGTTGGTGTTGGCAATGATGTGCTGGAAGGTGGTGTCGGTGGTCATTCGATAGGATATCTGGTAGGTGGCGCTGGCCGGACCGACCCATGTCAGCATGGCCGAGGTAGTGGAAGGTGTTGCCTCCAAAGCCACTGGGCGCGGGCAGGCGCTATATTCAATATGGAGATTGTCTATAGCGACGGGCTCGCCCAGGTTCGGATACGAGGTGTTGCCCTGGGTGTTCTGGTTGAACCAGTAGAAGGCTACACGTTTCACACCATGGATGGTGTCGAAGCTAGCGGTATAGGTCTGCCAGGTGGTGTCGGTGCGCACATCGATAATCTGATAGAGGTTACGGATATCGCCCCACGGGGTCATCAAGAAATCATTCGAAGGCGTGACGGCGGTGCTCGGGTCGGCAAGGAGTACAATCATACCGTCGACCGCACTGGTGGTGGTGCCACCTGCGCGGGCACGGAAGGTGAAGGTGTAGCTGCTGTCCACGGTGCCGAAGTCGATATCGCGATAGGCGGTGGCGTTGACGGTGGAAGTGAACTGGTAGGGCTTGTAGGTGGCGCCGCTGTCGACAGAAATATAGAGGCTGTACGAGCCGCTGTCGGCCACGGTGGTGCCGCGGAACCAGTTGGTGTTATTGTTGCTGCAGGTCTGCCAGTTGGCCCACTCGGCGGGATCCTCGAAGTCGTAACTATAGGGCAGCGAGGCGGGAATCTGAGTGGTGTTGAAGGCGCAGGGACGGTAGCTGTAGTTACCGGTATCGGTGCTGCTGCAGACCGAGCGCACATAGTATTCACCACGGAAAGAAGAGGGGAGACCCGTCAGCGTGAAGGGATTGGTCGGAGCGCTGACCACAGTGCCGGTGCCGAGCGCAAAGCCCACGGGACCCCACTCAACCACCCAACTGGTGGCGTTGCCGCGCTCGTGCCAACTTACATCGACAGAAGAGGTGTTGGCGTTGCTGACAGAGAGACTGTCGGGACGCGGGCAGGTGGGTATCAGCTCAAGGATGACGTTGTCAATAAAGCTCTCGGAGTAACTGCCCGCATAGAGCGTCTGGATGGCTGCGTAGGTGCCGCGACCGGTGTAGTTGGCCATGGATACCTCGAAGACCTCCCACTGGTTGACGCCGACCGTAGCGGTCACGGTGTCGACGGGGACAAAGGTGGAGACATTGGTGGGATCAGTCATGACGCCGACAATGTAGGTGGGCGTATAGGAGGCCGTAGTGTACTTGGTGTTGAACACCAGCTGGGTCTGGTTCATCTGGTTGACGGTGGTGTCGAGCTCAGGCAGGATGATTCGGCTGACATAAGACGCGCCGTCGCTGCTGAACATGAGTATCGAGCCGCCGGTGGTGCCGGTCATGTTCTGGTTGTTGTAGATAATGCCGGAGCCGGAGTAGCTGCCGGTGTTGTACCAGCAGTTGGGTATTCCGCCGTTGCCCCAGCCGTTGAAGTCCTCGGCATAGGGCAGGGTGATAGCGGCACAGAGAGTGGCTGCCTCAACAGTGGCGGTGAAGCTGCCCTCGGTGCAGACGTTCTCGACTTTGAACTCGTAGTTGCGTCCGGAGTTGAGACCGGTAAAGGTGTAGCTATTGGCGGTCACTGCCACAGGAGTGCTCCAGGCGGTGGTGCCAGCCATGCGGTAGGCGACATTCCAAGTGGTGTCGCCGGCGCCGGGAGCCCAAGCTACAGTGACGGTGGTGGTGGTCACGTCAATCACTGCTGCTGCTGGGGCGGCGCAGGTGGCCTGCTGCTGACAGCTCGAACCTGCAATGATGGTTCCGCAACGGAATGTGCCGGCGCTGCCAGCGTTCTCTCCGATGCTGTAGGGACCGCTGTCACGATAGGCATAGAGGCTCACTCCGGAGGTGCCGCTGTTAGAGCCGAGCCAGTAATTGGCGCTCGACCAGCTGCCGGTCATATCGCGCACGGTGATGACGAGGTTCTGCACACCGTCGTAGTTGAACGGCGTGGTCAGCTCGAATGTGTTCCAACCTGGCACAAATGTCGCAGCGCCGCTGTAGACCATTGTCATGTCGCTTGGATTCAGGAAGGAGGTAGAAGTGGTGGAAGTGGTGTGGCCCATGTAGATTTCAATCGTGCGGTTCGGAGTGGCAATCGTATGGGCATTGAATGCGACGGTGGAAATGGTGCCTCCGTGGTTGATTTCGGCCGCGGTGAAGATCTGCTGGCTCATGCTGTAGTTATAAAGCGAGTAGCTCGGGATATAGGAGTTGTCATCAGAACCGTTGGCAAGAGTAATGTTGAATGTCGAAGCAGTGTCAAAAACAGCGCATTCATAGTCGGCAGTGGTGAAGTTGGCTACGGCCACGCCGCCGGCAAAGCCGTCGCAGTCGGTGGTAACCCGCACATTGTAGTCGGTGACAGCATCCAAGCCGTCAATGACAATGTACTTGCCGGTGACGGTGCCCACGCTTGTCCAGTCGGCGGCAGAGTCGGCCTTGTACTCAACGGTGGCACCTGTGTAGTGTCCGTAGAAGCCTGGCTCCCAGGTGATGAGGGCCGCGGTTGGAGTGGTATGGGCTTCTAGGTTGTTCACAGGTGAGCAGTTGGGAGCTGCTACACAGTTGACGAACAACTCAAGGTCAGAATAGGCATACCAACTATTGGTGATAAGCTGGATGGTGATGGGGCCGGATGTGCAGGTGTCGAGCAGGATGGCTTCGTAGCCACTAATCCCGTCGTCTTGCCACAAGATGGTTCCGTTGGTGCCCACGCCCTCATAGATATAGAGGTGGTCGTAGCCCTCATAGTATTCGAAGGTGCCATGGAAGGCCAGCATGGAGTCGGCGCTGGCAGGGTAGACGGTGAGTGTATAGTTCGTGTTGATACTGCTGAGTCCAGTGGCACCGCCATCGTCATAGATGATGCCGCTGCACATGCTGATAGTGCTGCTGCCGGTAACGCCCATGTTGAAGGTGCCGGGAGTGAAGCGGACGGGGCCAAGCCACATACTCTGTTCGCTGCCGCAGTCGGTGCGGACATACACTTCGTAAGCAGTGCCACCAACCAAGTTGGTGAAAACATGGCTGCTGTCGGTAACAGGGATGATGTTGCTGGCAGTGTCAGGGTTGAAACCAGGAGTGCCGACGACGATATCCCAGCCAGTGGCGGTGTTGTCGATGGTGTTCCAGCTCGCGGCGACGCTGTCAGCCTGCACGGCATTGACGGTCAGGTTGCGCGGACGTGCGCAGTTGCCGCCAGCCATGCAGGAGACGTTAATCTCGAAACCGTCATAGTTAATCATGTCGTCAGAGGTAAAGACCACGGTGAAGGCCTCGGCGATGAAGGGGCCGAAGGTTCCGCTTGCTTCACTAAACAGGAGAGTGCCGCTGGTGCCTACACCCTCATAGATGGTCAGGAAGTCATAGCCGCTTTCGACATCCGCGGTACCGCTGATGCGCACCATGTCGTTGGGGTTGTTGGGCAACAGGACGAGGGTGGCGTTGCAGTCGGTGGCATACTGGCCGTTGGGACCGCCGTTGTCATAGACGATGGCGGCGCAGCTGCGCAGGGTGTCCGTGCCGGTGGTGGCCATATTCCTGATGTTGACGCCGTAGCTGAAGCTGGCGGGACCCACCCAACGGCTGCTGTCGCCACCGCAGTTGATGAGCACATAGGCATCGTAGAAGCCGGTGTCGGTAAGGATGGCATCATAGGTGGTGTCGGTTATGTTAAGCGGGCTGCTGGCGGTGTCGGGGTTGAGGCCTGCCGTGCCGTAGACAAGCACATAGTTGCTGCCGACGGCACCGCTCCAGTTGAAGGTGGCGGTGTCGCCATGCACGTTGGCAGTGAAATTCGTTGGAGCCTCGCAGGTGACGAGGGTCGTCGCCGTGCGGGTTACGATGAGGCTGCTGTCGTCAGCGCCGCATACGGCACGCAGCTGGAAGGTGTAGCTGGTCTCACTGCTCAAGCCGGTGTAGGTGAAGGTGGTGTCGGTGGACGACTGCCACGGGTCGGTCACGTTGCCATGGACGGCACGGATGACCCATTCGGTCTCTTGGCCGCCGGGGGTCCAATGGAAGGTGACGTCATAAGCTCCAATGCTGTCAGCCACAAAGTTGGTGGGGGCAGGGCATGTGTTGCGCAGAAGCTGGACGTTGTCGATGGCGGCGGGAGGTTGGGAGCCGCTGCTATAGTCGTTGCGCCATACGAAGTAGAGGTCGTAAAGGCCTGAGTTGGCAACGGTGAAGGTGGTTGTCTTGTTCTGCCAAGTGGTTTGCAGGTTCAACTTGCCGCCGTCGAGGCTGGTGAATCCCGTGGGAGCCGTTGCACCGGAGCCCCAGTCGCTGTAGCTGGTGAGTAGCGCAGTGCCATAGGGGGCGTAGGCTACACGCAGGAAGTCGTAGGTGCTCTCGCCGTTGGCTTTCCAGTCAAAGCTGAGCACATACTCGCCGGCTGTCAGGTTGAAGGTGGCGTGGGCATAGGAGACACAGTTAGTGTTGTTGTTGTAGGCGTTGGTGGCTCCGGTCGTGTTGTTACTGATGTAAAGTCCGCGGCTGCCGGTGTTGAAGGCGGCTGTGCCGGTATACCAGCCGTTGGGCGTGTTGTTTTCCGTCACCCAGACTGCACCTTCGTTAATGGTGTCGCCGTTGTCGTCCTCAGCAAATTCAAATCCGCAGATGTAGGGGAAATCGCTGATGGGGTCGCCAGCCAGGGTGCGGGTGCTGATGGCAACCGTCCTGGTGCTTACGTTGCCGCTACCGCAGTCGGCCTCCACGGCGAAGTTGTAGACCGTGTTGATGGAGAGGCCGGTGATGGTGACGGAGTCGGCGGTGGCAATCTCCACAAGGGTGTCGGTGGGACTCGTCCAGTAGTAGACATTGTAGCTGGCACCGTTGTTGAAGTTGTCGTCCCAGTCGAGGGTCACCTCAGTGCTGCCGACGTTGCTGATGGAGAAGTTGGTCACAGGATAGCAGCCGCTGAACTCCTGAACGGAGAAGTTGTCCATCATCAGGGTGTAGCTGCTGTTGGCGGTGCCTGTAACGCGCAGGGCGATGCGGTCGCCGTTGCCGCTGTAGTTGGCAAAGAAGACGTTGTAGCGGTAGTAGGAGTTGTGCCAGTTGCCGTTGCCAACGATGAGGTTGATGGTGTCGACCACCTCGAAGGTGGTGTCGTCCAGCACACCGACTTCAAGCACAAAGTTGCGGTTCATCACCGAGGCGTAGAAGGTGAGGCCCAGCGAGGTGATGTTGTTCATCGGCGGTAGTGCTAGAATTTCGGTGGCACCATTGCTGCTCTCGAACTCAAGATATCTGGGACTGCTGTAGGAGTTGTTGGAATAGTTGTATACCGAGGGGAAAGTGCCGCTGCCGCTGGTACCGGTGGCTATGGCCGTCCAGCATTCAGGCAGTGCGCCGGTCACGCTGTCGAAGTAGATGGTGTAGGGCGCATTCATCGCACCGCAGGCGGTGCGGACGGAGATTGTGGCGTATGAGGAAGGAGTGCCGGTGCCGCAATCGGCAACGACGGCAACGTTATAAACGGTGTTGGCGTTGAGGCCTGATATGGTGCAAGAGGTGGTGGTGCTGGTGGTGAGAACAGTAGTGTCAGCCATATTGTAGACGGTGTAGGTGGCACTGTTGTTGCTGGTATCGAGCCAAGAGAGGGTAAAACCGTCGGTAGTGATGGCCGAAGCTACCACATCGTACACGCGATAGCAATATGAACCATCGTTTGTGCCTACCTGTACTACGACGCTATCGATAAAGAAAGCGTCGCCAGTGGGGTTGACAGAGCCATCTTTGGTGTAAGACCACTCAAAAGTGTGGGTGCCGGCTTCCACCTGGTAGGTGTAGGTGGCCCAGGTACCCAGGGCGCCGTAGGAGAATTGCTCCACGCCGTCAATTTTGAACTTGCAGGCATCCCAAACGGTGGATGTGCCTTCGCCGAAGATGCCTCCAAGGAAACTGATGGAACCGTCGGTGAAGAAGGTGAATGTTGCCGAGATGGCGGATGTCGAACTGGAGACACCAGAGTTACCGCTTTTGAGGCAGTAAGTGCCAGAGTGGCCATTCCCTTGCGAGGAGTTTGTTACCACCCAAGGATTGGCGGAGTTGTTTGTCCAGTCCGAAGGAACGGTGTTGTTTTCGAAATCGAAAGTCAGCGTTCCCTGGGCCGTGACATTCAACGGCAATGCCAAGGCCACTATTGCGACCAAAGGCATCAGAATCTTGTACATTCTTTTCATAAAGTTTGGTGTTTAATGAATAATTGTTTCCTATTTTTTATATTCTTTTTTTTGCTTTCCCTGTTAGGTGTATAATACCCCTGCTGTGCAATGCGTTACACAGTTTGTGCACTATGCACTCCATAGTGCAAATATACAAATTATTTTTAATTAGGGAGAAAAGTTTTCAACAATGCGGGGTTAATTTTCCCCCGCACCCTCGTCGTTCTCGTGGCGGCGCTTCTTGAACATGATTTCTATGCTCTTCAGGCCCCAGTTGATAAGCAGTATCACCGCCACGGCGATGCCCGCCTCGCGCCACATGCCGTAGCCGCACAGGCATCCCACCGCCGCCGAGCACCAGATGGTGGCCGCCGACGACAGACCGTGGATGGTGACGCCATTCTTCATGATGACTCCCGCGCCCAGGAAGCCGATGCCGGTCACTACCTGACTCAGCACACGCAGGTTGTCGTTGTTCACCGGTCCGCCGCTGGCCATGGCCCGCATGATGACGCCCTCGCTTATGAGGATGAAGACGCAGGCGCCCACCGCTACCAGGGCGTTGGTGGTCAAGCCCGCCTGGTGCTGCCGCAACTCGCGCTGCGTGCCGATGATGATGCCCGCCAGCAATGCGCAGGCCAGTCTGAAGATGAATATTTCTAACGGCATGATCCGGAAAGTATTACTACGATTTCGCCTTTGACCTCTTTCTGTTGGAAGTGGGTCAGCACTTCTGCCACGCTGCCGCGCACCGTCTCGGCGTGCAACTTGCTGATTTCGCGGCTCACACTCACCTGGCGCTCGTCGCCCACCACCTCTTTGAGCTCTTCCAGCAGCTTCACCAGGCGGTAGGGACTCTCATAGATGACCATGGTGCGCTCCTCGCCGGCCAGCGCCTGCAACGCCGTCTGGCGTCCTTTCTTGTGCGGCAGGAAGCCTAGGAAGACAAACCTGTCGCAGGGCAGACCGCTGTCTATCAGTGCCGGCACGAAGGCCGTTGCCCCTGGCAGACACTCTACCTCCACCTCCGCCTTCACGGCCTCGCGCACCAGCAGGAACCCCGGGTCGCTGATGCCGGGGGTGCCGGCATCGGTCACCACGGCGATGGTCGTCCCCGCCAGCAGCCGCTCCACCAACCCCGCCACCGTCTGGTGTTCGTTGAAGATGTGGTAGCTCTGCAGCGGCGTCTCGATGCCGTAGTGTTGCATCAGCACGCGGCTCGTCCGCGTGTCCTCGGCTAGGATGAGGTCCACAGAGCGGAGAACCTCGACGCCACGATAGGTCATGTCGCCGAGGTTCCCAACGGGAGTGGGCACTAAATACAATTTCGACATTACTCTTCCTCGAAGTCGTCGGGGATCTCCATGTCGTGGTAGACGTTCGTCACGTCGTCGTCTTCCTCGAGGATGCCGATGATCTTCATCACTTTGCGGATGGTCTCGGTATCCACCTGACGCAGCGTGTTGGGGATGCGCTGCAACTCGGCGCTCTCACACTCGATGCCTTTTTGCTCCAGCATCTTCACCATGTTGCCGAAGTCCTCATAGGCGGTGTAGAGGGTCAGGTACTCGTCGTCGGCCTCCATCTCTTCCAGGCCGCCGTCGATGAGCTCCATCTCCAGTTCCTCGATGTCCATCTCGGGCTTGCGGGGCACCACGAAGACGCCCTTGCGGGTGAACAGGAAAGCCAGGCTGCCGTTCGTCTCCAGCGTACCGCCGTTCTTGTTCATGATGCTCTTCACGTTGGCCACCGTGCGGTTGTTGTTGTCCGAGAGGGCTTCGATGAAGAGGGCGATGCCGTGGTTCACATGGCACTCGAAGGTCAGCTCCATCATCTGGGCGGCGTCTTTGTCGTTGGCCTTGTTGATCGAACGCTGCAGGGTGTCTTTGGGCATGTTGCAGCCGCGGGCGTTCTGCACCAGCAGACGCAGACGCGGGTTGCTGTCGGGATCCGGGCCCCCTTCGCGCACCGCGATGGTGACCTGTTTCAGAATGTTGCTCCACTGTTTCGAACGCTTGGCATCGGCTGCCCCTTTGGCGCGTTTAATCTTAGACCATTTGTTGTGTCCTGACATAATGATGTTTGTTTTATTTGTTTGTTATTGTTTTATTGAATGTTTCTCCATTGTATGTAGGTGATGGGCTTTCCCTCCGCAAGGAACATCCGCTCGTAGAAGGTCTGCGTCATCCTCGCTTCGCTCAAAAGTTGACCGCTGCCTGC
>JAEEGL017159472.1_pt1 | contig 32493 bp, 31 predicted proteins | sample 9134231 | NCBI WGS metagenome assembly JAEEGL01 (sample SAMN16246548, study PRJNA631951) | gut metagenome | biome: gut microbiome; feature: rumen; material: fiber-attached | host: Bos | place: Iran: Karaj | collected 2018-10
CACATCGCCGCGGCTTCCGCCGCTGCGGTCGCGCCGTCGTACACGGACGCGTTGGACGCGTCCATGCCGGTCAGCTCCGCGATCATCGTCTGATACTCGAAGATCGACTGCAGAATGCCCTGGCTGATCTCAGCCTGATAGGGCGTGTACGCGGTGAGGAACTCTTCCTTCGCGGGGATATACTTCACGATCGACGGAATGTAATGATCGTACGCGCCCGCGCCGCGAAGCACGGTCTCGAACACCGTGTTCTTCGCCGCCATCTTTGCCATGGCGCTGCGGACTTCGAGCTCGCTCTTGCCTTCGGGAAGGTCGAGCGGGCGGTTCAGGATCATGCTTTCCGGGACGTCGCGATAGAGCTCACGGTAATCCGAGAGCCCGATCGCCTTGAGCATTTCCCGACGCTGTTCCTCGGTGGAAGGAACGTAGCTTCCCATGCGTTATGCCTCCGCGCAGAACGCTTCGTAGGCAGCCGCGTCGAGGAGTTCCTCGGTCGCGGTCACGTCGGACACCTTAATGATCCATGCGCCGTACGGATCCTCGTTGAGCTTTTCGGGCGCGTCGAGGAGTTCCTCGTTGATCTCGGCAACGGTGCCGGAGACCGGGGAAAGAAGATCGGAAACCGCCTTGACGGATTCGACGTCGCCGAACGCTTCACCCGCGGTGACCGCGTCGCCGACTTCCGGCAGATTCACGAACACGAGATCGCCGAGCGCGTCCTGCGCGAAATCGGAGATACCGATCACGGTGAGGCCGTCTTCTTCCTTGAGCCACTCATGGTCCTTGCTGTACTGTAATTCGGGTTTGATCGTCATACTTGTATCCTCCTGAATGTTTTTTGGATTTAGTTCGCTTTATAAACGACCGGCACCACGTAGGGCGGTACGTTGTTCGTGATATGCTTCGACGGAATGACGGCCTTCAGACGCTTGCCGCGCACGTCGACCTCGACCTCGCCGTTCACCGGAACGTCGGACCGGATATACGCGATGCCGATCGCGCGCTTGCCGGTCTCGGGAAGGAGCTTCACGTCCGCGCCTTCGCCTTCGGTCATGAAGTACGGAATGCTCGTGCCGCTGGTGACCCAGCCGATCCTCTCGCCGTTGCGGAAGACTTCCATGCCGTGCCGCATGACGCCGCGGTCGACGAGCGCGATCGGACGCACGCGCATGGGCAGCGCCGCCATCGCTTCGGGATTGTAATCCTTCGCCTTGAAGCACGCCTGCGCCGCCGCCTGCTTTTTGAGCGCTTCGCGGCCGACGAAATCGCCCTTCGCTTCATCGAAGGAGACCGCGAACTTTGCGAGCGCGAGCGCGAAGATCGGCATCGGATTGCCGGCTTCGTCGACGCCCATCTCGTCGCCGTACAGCGGGAGCATGCCTTCCATGCGGAGCGTGTCGCGCGCGCCGAGGCCCGCCGGCTTGCCGCCGAGCTCGATCAGACGGTTCCACATCCAGTGCGCGTCCGCGTTGTCGAGGAACAGCTCGTAGCCGATCGGCTCCGCGGTATAGCCCGTTCTGGAAACGAGGACCTTGCGGCCTTCGATCATCAGCGTGGAAAGGTTGTTGCGCGCGGGCTTGGTGACCTCGTCGACGCCCGCGAGGGTCTTCAGGATCGCTTCGCTCTTCGGACCCTGCACCGCGATCGAAACGGTTTCGTTCGTGATGTTCCGGATCGTGCAGTCGTAGTTCTTTACGATCGGCGCAAACCACGCGAGGTCCTTATCGGTGTTCGACGCGTTGACGACGAGCAGGAACCGTTCCTCCTCGAAGCGGTACAGATACGCGTCGTCGACCGCGCTGCCGTCCTCGGCGGGAATGATGCAGTACTGCGCCTGGTTGAGACCGAGCGCGAGCACGTTGCTCGAAAGCACGTGCTGCAAAAACGCCGTGCGGTCCGGTCCTTCGATCAGCAGACGGCCCATGTGGGACACGTCGAACAGTCCGCATGCGCTTCTGGTGTACAGATGTTCCGCGACGATGCCTTCGGGATACTGGATCGGCATTTCCCAGCCGCCGAAGTCGACCATCTTTGCGCCCGCCGCAACGTGCGCGTCGTACAGTTGAGTCCGTTTGAGTTCGCTCATGAGAGTCCTCCTTGAATCGTTTTTGAAATGCGTCCGCGGCCCCGCCGCGGAAAAAGAAAAACGCAAAGTACGCCCGTACCTTGCGCCTCCGTTCTTAGCCTGAGAGATTCCCGCGCGGAAGGCGGTTGCACCATCGGCGTAAAGGGACGTGCCCTTTCCTTTCCGGAGTCCCGTCCGGGTCCGATCCTTCTGCCTGAGAGTTTCTGCAGTCCCCTTCGGCGCCGTGCTTTCACGACCTCTCCCGGGCCCATCGTTCGGGACGATATGCGGTTGTTTCCTTGTATACGATACCGCGAAAACGGGGACTTTGTCAAGAGGAAACGCAACGAAAAACGGGGAATTGTTCTTATTATGTTTACACGAACCCGACCCCTTGCGGTTGCTTTTTCCCGGACGCTGTGCTATGATACGATTAAGGTATTATAGTCGCAAGAAGTATGCGCTGAAAACGCCTGCTTTGCTGCGCGAAAAAAACGGAGTGCGTATGTACCGGAATTTTTGGAAACGATTTTTCGACCTCGTACTGTCGGGACTGGCGATCGTGATCCTGTCGCCGCTGTTTCTGATCCTCTGCCTCTGGATCAAGCTGGATTCGAAAGGACCCGTGCTGTTCCGGCAGAAGCGCATCGGGCGGTACCGCACGACGTTTGAGATCATGAAGTTCCGCACCATGCGCATCGATACGCCGCACGACGTGCCGACGCATCTTCTGAAGAATCCGGAGCAGTGGATCACGCGGGCGGGACGGATCCTCCGCAAAACAAGTCTCGACGAGCTGCCGCAGCTTCTGCAGATCTTCACCGGCAAGATGGCGATCGTGGGACCGCGGCCGGCGCTCTGGAATCAGGACGATCTCGTCGCCGAGCGTGAAAAATACGGCGCGAACGACGTGCGCCCGGGGCTGACCGGCCTTGCGCAGGTCAACGGACGCGACGTGCTTTCGATCGAAGACAAGGCGGAGCTGGACGGCATGTATGCCGCGCACGTGACGCTTCGGACGGATCTGACGTGCCTTTGGAAAACGGTCGTCGCGGTCCTGACGAGAAAGGGCTTTCAGGAAGGCGAGCATGCGAACGAGCATCGGACGGAGGACGAATGAAACGGATCCTGATCACGGGTGAAGACAGCTATATCGGCACGCATCTGGAGGCGTACCTTGCGCGGTTTCCCGGCGATTACGCCGTGGAAACGCTCGCGATGAAGGGACACACGCCCGGCGAATACGCGTTTCGCGGCGCGGACGCGATCGTCCACGTCGCCGCGATCGTGCATCGGAAGGAAACGGCGGAAACGCCCGCGCTGTACGAAACGGTCAACTGCGATCTTGCGTATGCCGTCGCCGAACAGGCGAAGCGCGAGGGCGTGAAGCAGTTCGTGTTTTTCAGCTCGATGAGCGTGTACGGAAAGGTGACCGGCACGATCACGAAGGATACCGTTCCCGCGCCGGACACGCAGTACGGCAAGAGCAAGCTTCAGGCGGAACGGCGCATCGCGGCGCTTGCCGACGGGACGTTCCGCGTCACGATCCTGCGTCCGCCGATGGTGTTCGGTCCCGGCGCGAAGGGCAATCCCGCGCGGCTCGAACGGATCGCGAACCGTCTGCCGTTCTGTCCCGATTTTGAAAACCGCCGCAGCATGGTGTCGATCGACACGCTGTGCGAAGCGCTGAAGGGCTATATCGACGCGCCGCGCTCCGGCGTCTTTTTCCCGCAGGAGGCGGCGCCGCTTTCCACGGCCGATCTGATGGAGCGGATGCGCAGGGCGCAGAACAAGCCGGTCCGCCGTTCAAAGCTTCTGAACCCGGCGATCCGGGCGCTGCGGCGCTTTACCCGCGCCGGCAAAAAGGCGTTCGGCGATCTGACCTACGAAGACCTTTCCGAGCTTCCGCTGCCGAAAGAGGAGGCGGACAAATGACCCCGCGCGTCAGCGTCGTCGTGCCCGCGTACCGCTGCGCGAAAACCGTCGAAGAGGCCGTCCGTTCCGCGCTGAACGGAACGCTCCGCGAGATCGAAGTGATCGCGGTCGACGACGGCTCCGGCGACGATACGCCGGAAACGCTCGAACGGCTCCGGACGGAGGACGCGCGCGTCCGCGTGATCGCGCTTTCCGAAAACGCCGGCGTCGCAAACGCGCGCAATACCGGCGTGAGGGCCGCCGAAGCGGAATGGATCGCGTTTCTCGACAGCGATGATCTCTGGGAAGCGGAAAAGCTTGCCCGCCAGCTTGAAACGGCGGAACGCACCGGCGCGTCGCTCGTCTACACCGCGGCGGCGTGTATCGACGAAGCGGGAAACAAAACCGGCAAGGTCTTTTCCGTGCCCGAAACGGTCACGGCGAACGGCCTTTTGAAGGGGAACGACCTGATCACCAGCACGGTGCTCGTGAAAAAAACGCTTGCGGCGGATCATCCGATGGAGCGCAGCGATCTGCACGAGGACCTGATCTGCTGGTACGGGATCCTGAAGGACGGCGCAAAGGCGGTCGGCGTCAACGAGCCGCTCGTGCGCTACCGCGTTTCGAAGGGATCGAAGTCCGGTGATAAAAAGAAGTCCGCGCGGATGACGTGGAACACGTACCGGCATCTCGGTCTCGGCTTTTTCCGGCGGATCGGCAGTTTTCTGGGCTATTGCCTGCACGGCGTGAAACGGTACTGGCTATGAAGGAATCGCTGTTTGCAAAACTGAAACGCATCCGGTTCGGCGACATCGGGCACTTCTTCCTGTTTTTGATCGCGCTGCTGCCGGCCGCGATCTACAAACGGAAGCGCAGGCACCTGTGGCTTCTGTGCGAGTACGCGAAGGAGGCGCAGGACAACGCGTTCGCGCTGTTCCGCTACCTCAGGAAGAACCGTCCGGAGATCGACGCGGTCTACGCGATCGACCGAAGGTCTCCCGCGCGGGAAACGGTCGAGGCGATCGGACCGACGGTCCGCTTCGGATCGCTGAAGCACTGGATCTACTACCTTGCCGCCGAGGTCAATATCTCGAGCCAGAAGGGCGGCAAGCCGAACGCCGCCGTGTGCTACCTGCTCGAGGTCGTGCTGGGGGTTCTCAAAAACCGGCGCGTGTTCCTGCAGCACGGCGTAACGAAGGACGATCTGCCGTTTCTGCATGCGGAAAACGCCAGGCTCAGCCTGTTCTGCTGCGCGGCGAAGCCGGAGTACGAATTTATCCGCGACACGTTCGGCTACGCACCCGGCGTGGTGCGCTACACCGGATTCTGCCGTTTCGACGATCTTTTGAACGCCGTGGCGGACCCGGATCTCATCCTGATCCTGCCGACGTGGCGGATGTGGCTCGAACGCGACTGCAAAACGGATGCGGCGTTCCGCGAGAGCGAATACTTTAAGGGCTGGGACGCGTTTCTGAACGATCCCGCGCTCGACGCGCTCCTGAAGGAGACCGGCAAACGCGCCGTGTTCTGCGTGCACCGCAACGTTTCGCGGTACGAAACGTGCTTCACCTCGGCGTCGGCGCGCGTTGCCGTCAAAAAGTGGGACGAGGTCTCCGTGCCGGCGCTGCTCCGGTCCGCGGCGCTGCTCGTGACGGATTTTTCAAGCGTGTACATGGACTTTGCGTTCATGAAAAAGCCGGTCGTCTATTACCAGTTCGACCGGGAAACCTACCGGAAGGGACACCTTCCGACGGGATATTTTGACTACGGCAGAGACGGCTTCGGCCCGATCGCCGAAACCGAAAAGGACGCGATCGGCGCGATGCGCCGCATCGTTGAAAACGGACTTTTGATGGAGCCGCAGTACGAAGAACGGGTCGACCGGTTCTTCACGCTGCGCGATGCGAACAGTTCGGAACGAACGACGGAAGCAATTAAGGAGATGATCGGAACGAAATGAGAAAATTTCTGAAACTTACAAAGGAGCGGTTCCGCAAGTTTGCCCAGTACTGGGATCTTCTGGTGCTGCTCGTGCAGCGCGACATCAAGCTGAAATACCGGAGGAGCTTTCTGGGTTATCTCTGGAGCATTCTGACGCCGCTTCTGTCGATGGCGGTCATGGCGATCGTTTTCACGCGGATTTTCGAGCGCAGCAAGGAGGTCAACTTCCCGCTGTACCTGATCTGCGGCAACATTCTGTTCTCGTTCATGCGCGAATCGACGACGCTGGCGATGAACTCCGTGGTCGGAAGCGCGTCGCTGCTGAAAAAGACGTACGTGCCGAAATACATCTTTACGCTTTCGAAGGTCACGAGCTGCATGGTCAATTTCGTGCTTTCGCTCGGCGCTCTGCTGATCGTTATGGTCGCGACGGGCGAGCCGTTCCGCTGGATCAACTTCCTGGGGCTCGTGCCGATCCTCGAGCTGTACGTGTTCTGTGTCGGGCTCGGGCTTCTGCTGGCGGCGACGACGGTCTTTTTCCGGGATCTTCGGAACATCTGGAGCGTCGTCACGCTTGCGTGGATGTACATGACGCCGATCTTCTGGTTCATGTCGGACAAGCTCGGCGATCTCGGCGTGTTTATCCGCCGGTTTAATCCGATGTATATGTTCATTCAGCAGTTCCGGTACTTCATCATGGGATACCAGACGGTCGGCATCGATCCGTCGGCGTGGGTGCTGATGCTGCGCGGCGCGATCTGCGCGGTCGCGATGCTGATCATCGGACTGTTCACCTTTAACCGCGTCAAGAACCGGTTCATCCTATTCATCTGAGGGCAGGCGTATGGAAGAAACGATCATCGGAAGAACGCAGGGCGGGCCCTGCATCAAACTCACCAACGCCTCCGTCCGCTTCAACATCGCGGGCGAGAAGGTCGACAATCTGAAGGAGTATTTCATCAAGTTCCTGAAGCGCGAGCTCCGGTTCAAGGAGTTTTACGCGCTGAAGAACATCAATCTCACGATCAATCAGGGGGAATCGTGGGCGCTGATCGGCGCGAACGGCGCGGGCAAGAGCACGCTTCTGAAGCTCATCTGCCGCATTCTTTCGCCGTATCGCGGCACCGTCGAGGTGCACGGCACGATCGCGCCGATGATCGAGCTCGGCGCGGGCTTCGATCCGAACCTCACCGCAAAGGAGAACATCTTCATCAACGGCGCGGTCCTGGGCCACAGCCGCAAGTTCATGCGCGAGCAGTACGAGCAGATCGTGGACTTCGCGGAGCTGTGGGACTTCATGGAGCTGCCGATCAAGAACTACTCGAGCGGCATGCGCGCGCGTCTCGGCTTTGCGGTCGCGACGATCGTCGATCCGGACATCCTGATCGTGGACGAGGTGCTGGCGGTCGGCGACACGGCGTTCCAGGAAAAATGCCGCGCCCGCATCCAGGCGCTTCTTGACAAAGGCACGACGCTGCTGTTCGTTTCGCATTCGAAGCAGCCGGTTCTGGAGCTTTGCGAAAAAGCGGTATGGCTCGATCACGGCGAGATCAAAATGATCGACACGCCGGAGAACGTTTACGCGGAATACGATCCGTTTATGGCGGAAAAACGAACACTCGGAATCAAAAAATAAAAGGAGCATGAGGGGGCAATATGGAACAGAATCAACCTTTGGTCAGCGTCATCATTCCGGTATACAACGTTGAGAACTATCTCGGTTTTTGCCTGGAATCGATCACGGCACAGACGTATCAGAACTGGGAAGCCATTCTTATCGACGACGGGTCGAAGGACGGCAGCGGCGCGATCTGCGACGAGGCGGCGGCGAAGGATCCGCGCTTCCGCGTCATTCACAAGGAAAACGGCGGCGTTTCGATCGCGCGCAACATCGGTATCGAAACGGCGCAGGGCAAGTACATCCTGTTCGTCGATTCCGACGACCTCGTCACGGAAAACTATCTTGAGGAAATGGTCAAAGCGGGCGAAACGTACGGCACGGATCTCGTGCTCTGCGGCTTCGAACGGTTCAACGACAATTGGAAAAGAACGTACCGGCTTACGCGGTTTTACATCGCCATGTTCCGTGACGTGAGCCACTACCTCATGCTGTATACGGTGCCGCGGACGAATATGTTCGGCGTTTCCATCTGGGCGAAGCTGTTCCGCCGCGACATTCTCATGGAGCACAACGTGCGCTTTGATCCGAGCATCAGCTACGAAGAGGACTGCAACTTCATGGCGGACGTGATCCCGCATCTCAAAACGGTCTCGTCGCTCGGCGAATCGATGTACCGCTACCGTCAAATGGAGGAATCACTCTCGAAGGGCTACCGCAAGAACACGTTCCAGTTCCTCGTAAACGGCTATCAGAGACGCTGCGAGCTTCTGAAATCGCACGGCCTCGAAGAGTTTCTTCCGAAGCTCAAGAACATCTTCTTCACCGTGGTCAAGTCGGCGTGCCAGAAGATCGCGCGTTCCGACATGTCCAAGGAGGAAAAGATCGAAGAGTATGCGAAGCTGATGGAGTTCCCGGAGGTGATCAATTCCGTCACCTTTGACCGCAAGTCCAAGTCGGGTCTCACGAACCGCATCTGCGCGGCGATCAAGAAAAAAGATCCGAAGGAGCTTGAACGCACCATGCGGCTGTGGCTCATCAAGGACAAGGCGGTCAGCCGCATGAAGGCCGTGAAGCGCAAGATCGGGATTCTGAAGTACAGGCTCAAGGGCGGCAAAATCGTCGAGACCGTCGAGGCTGCCGAAGACGAGGCGAAGAACGATCCGGAAGCAAAGGCGGATCCGGAAGAGAATGAAGAACAGGACGGAAAGGAAGAGCAGGAATGAAGGTAGGCATTATCACGTTCCATTTCCCGTTTAACTGCGGGGCGGCGCTGCAGTGCTTTGCGCTCGAGTCGAAGCTCGAGGAGCTCGGCAGCGACGTGCAGGTCATCAACTACGTCCCGTGGTATCACTGGAACCGATACGCATCGTATAAGAATCCGGTCTACTACGCGAACAAGAAACTGCACGAGCCTGCGCGCAACCTCGTGACGCGCACGTATCACGGCGCGAAGGGCTTTTACGATACGGTGCGTTCGTGGAAAAACGCGAAGGTCAGGAAGGGACGTGAGCAGAAGTTCGCCGCGTTCCGCAAGGCGCATCTGCATGAAACGCGCAAGTACCGCACGATCAAACAGCTGCGCGCGCATCCGCCGAAATGCGATCTGTATCTTGCGGGCAGCGACCAGATCTGGAACAGCAAGCTGACCGACGGCAAGTTCGATCCGGCGTACTTCATGGACTTCGGCGGCAAAAACGTCAGGCGCATGACCTATGCGGTCGGCACGTACTTCGACGATCCCAAAGCGGCGCAGAAGGAGATCGGTCCGATGCTGAAAAAGCTCGACGCCGTTTCGCTGCGCGAGATCAAGTTCATGCGTCCCGTCATGGCCGCGTCCGATCCGAAAACGCCGATGCACATCGACGTTGACCCGACGCTGCTGCCGGACGTTTCCGTATACGAAAAGCTGATCCGGAAGGAGCCGCTCGAAAAGAATCCGTTCATCGTCGTCTATACGATGCCGGGTCCCGCGCAGAACCAGGTGAATATCGCGGCGAAAAAGCTCGCCGCGCGCACCGGCCTGCATCTGATCGACGTCAACGGCAACCCGAACGCGGGCAACCGGCAGATCAAGGATTCCCGCATCGTTTCGCCCGAGGAGTTCCTCTGGTATATCAAGAACGCGGCGTACGTCGTGACCAACTCGTTCCACGGCACGGTCTTTTCGGTGCTGTTTCATAAGCGCTTCGCCACGATCCTGCACAAGGAAACGGGCAACCGCGTGTCGGAGCTGCTCGACAAGCTCACGCTCTCCGCGCGCTATACCGAGGAGACGGACGCCGTCGACGGCATCGTCGATCTTCCGGTCGAGTGGGACGAGGCGGAAAAAGCGCTTGCCGCTCTGCGCGCCGAATCCGTGCGCTATCTGAAGTTCGCCGTCGGCGAAAAGGAACAGCCCGCCTTCCTGAAGGAACAGGACCTGCCCGCCGAGACGGCGGCGACGCCCGAAAAGAAGCCGGAACCGAAAAAGCCCGCCGCACCGGCCGTGCCGGTCCGCGCGCAGATCGAAGCGGCGAAGAAAGGAACGCACATGTATACGGACGATAAAAACGCGCAGGTCGTCCTTGCGCTTCTCAAGAAATACAACATCCGGAAGATCGTCGTATCCCCCGGCACCACGAACGTGCCGATCGCGCGCGCGGTGCAGTTCGACCCGTTCTTCGAGGTCTACTCGGCGGTCGACGAGCGCGGCGCGGCGTACCTTGCCGGCGGTCTTGCGTTTGCGACTGGCGAACCGGTCGTGATCTCGTGCACGGGCGCGACGGCCTCGCGCGATTACGTGCCCGGCATGACCGAGGCGTACTACCGCAATCTTCCCGTGATCGCGATCACGTCCCAGCATCACTCGCCGTGTCCGAGCGATCTGATGCCGCAGATGACGGACCGCACCGTGACGCAGAACGACGTCAAACGGTTTGCGGCGATCCTCCCGCTCATCAAGGACGACGAGGACTACCGCCGCTGCGTGCAGCTGCTGAACGAGGCGTTCTATACCGCGACGCGGCACGACGCCGGTCCGGTGCATATCAACCTGCCGGTCGGGAACCTGTATTCGTTCAAGACGAAGGAGCTGCCCGACGTGCAGAAGATCGACGTGTACGACGCCGAGGACTTCCCGGAGGACGCGCTGATCGCGGCGATGAAGGGCAAGCGCGTGGCGCTGTTCATCGGCTCGCACAAGCCGTTCGACGCGACGACGAAGGCGGCGATCGAGCGCTTCGCGGAAAATCTCGACGCGCCGGTGTTCTGCGACCATACCGCAAACTACGCGGGCAAAAACCGCGTGCTGAGCGCGGTCGCGGGCGATCTTGCGGAGCTCAGGGAGCTGCCCGATCTCGTGATCGATCTCGGCTCCGTCTCCGGCGATTACAGCGCGAGCCGCCTGTTCCGCGGCAAGCGCGTGTGGCGCATCTCGGAGGACCGCAAGTTCCACAACCGCCACGGCGCGGAGATCGTGGAAAAGCTGTTCTTCTGCTCGGAGAAATTCTTCTTCACGCATCTTCAGGACGCGGAGGGCTCGAGCCCGTACTACCGCGTGATCCGCGAATCGGTCGCGGGAACGAAGCTTCCCACCGTTCCGCTTTCGAACATCTACGTTTCGTCGAAGCTGTCCGCGCAGATCCCGAAGCACAGCTATCTGCACCTTGCGATCCTGAACTCGCTGCGCAGCATGAACTTCTTCGCGCTCGATCCGAGCGTGACGGTCAGCTGCAACGTCGGCGGCTTCGGCATCGACGGCGCGCTTTCCACGGCGCTCGGCCAGTCGCTTGCGGATCCGGATACGCTTTCGTTCTGCCTGCTCGGCGACCTCGCGTTCTTCTATGACATGAACGCGCTCGGCAACCGCCACGTCGGAAAGAACCTGCGCATCCTGCTCGTCAACAATTCGCGCGGCGTGGAGTTCCGTCTGAACACGAGCCTCGAACGGCTCTGGGGCTCCGACACCGACGATCTGATCGCCGCAAAGGGCCACTTCGGCAGCGCGAAGGGCTGGGCGGAGTCGATGGGCTTCGCGTACATGACCGCCGACACGAAGGAAAGCTTCGACGCGCAGATCGGTTCGTTCTGCGACCGCGATCCGAAGAAGTTCGACAATAAGCCCGTCGTGTTCGAGGTCTTCACGAGCGCCGAGGACGAGAAGGAAGCGCTCTCGAACGTGCGCGCCTTCAACCGTCCGATCGGGTGACGCCTATGGAAGAGAAACGGGTTTTGCTGCTGGGCGGCACCGGCGCGATCGGACAGTACCTTGCGCCGGAGCTCAAAAAGCGCGGTTTTACGGTGTATATCACGAGCCGTTCGGCGCACGCGTCGAACGAGCGCGGCGTCGTCTATCTGCAGGGCAACGCCAAGGACGACGCGTTCCTTGACGAGCTGCTCGACGAGCGGTTCGACGCGATCGTGGATTTCATGATCTACACGACCGAATCGTTCGCCGCGCGCGTTCAGAAGCTGGTCTCGAGCACGGAGCACTATCTGTTCCTGTCCTCGTACCGCGTGTACGGCGACAATCACGGAAAGCCGATCACCGAGGAGAGTCCGCGGCTTCTGGACAGCGTGGACGATCCGGAGTATCTGCAGACCGACGAATACGGGCTCACCAAGGCGCGGCAGGAAAACGCGCTGCGGGCCTGCGGACGGAAGAACTTCACGATCATCCGCCCCGCGATCACCTATTCGGGCGACCGGTTCCAGCTCGGCACGATGGAAGCGAACGAGTTTCTCGTGCGCGCGCTCAAGAAAAAGCCGATCATCTTCCCCAAAGAGATGAAAGGAAAACAGGCGACGATGTCGTGGTCGGGCGACGTGGGCAAAATGATCGCGCGGCTCGTGCTGAACGAGGCGGCGTACGGCGAAACGTACACCGCGGCGACGGCGGAGCATCATACCTGGGGCGAGATCCTGAAGATCTATCAATCCATTCTCGGCATGAAGGTCAAGACGGTTTCGCTCGACCGGTACCGCGAGGTCGTGGGCCGTCCCTGGCAGATCAAGTACGACCGCATGCTCGACCGCGTGATCGACAATTCAAAGATCCTGAACGCGACCGGCATGAAGCAGTCGGAGCTGACGCCGCTCAAAGAAGGTCTTCGCATGGAGCTGCAGCGCTTTTCGCGCGATCCGAAGTTCCGCACCGTGGACGCGGCGATGCAGAAGCGGTTCGACCGCGTCGCGGGAACGGGCAGCGCGGCGAACAAGGCGCGCGGGCTGATCGCGGATCTCAGGCGCGTCAACGATTACCGCAAACGCGGGCTTCTGAAGGGCGCGGTCAAAAAGCGCCTGTACCGGATCGCACCGCTGCGCAAACTCGCGCACGGCGTGAAGCGGCTGATCAAAAAATAACGGAACGGGAGGAGCGATCCTCCCGTTTTTCGTTATAAATGTAGCAATTCGGTAAACCTTCGTCGTTTCTCTTGCAAAAAACGCGAATCTCGGATAAGATATAAAAGGAAATCTGTCGACCGAAAACGAACGAAAGGAGGGCGTCCATGGATCTTCTGAAAAAAACGATATGTCTGGTCCTGTTCGGCTGCCTGCTGATCGCCGCTGCCGCGTGCCGCGAACCGGTCACGGAGCCCTCGGAAAAGCCCGCCGCAACCGAACCGGTCGCCGAAGCGACGCCCGAACCGACGGCAACGCCGCGTCCGATGCGCGCGCCGAAGGAAGGCGACATCTGCTTTGAGAACTTCCCGGATTACGATACCGGCGTCGACGCGGAGTACAGTTATCAGTCCGACGAGCTGCGCATCGCGATCCGCCGGTACGAGGATCCGGAGATCTGCTCGATCTACTACGTCGCGGATATCTGGATGCGAAACATCAGCTGTTTCCGCGCGGGCTTCGGCAACGGCGCGTTCAACCACGGCAATGAAGACGCGGAGTCGTTTTCGACCCGCGAGCACGCGATCCTGGCGATCAACGGCAGTTACAACAAGGGCCTCGTGATCCACGACGGCGTTCTGAAAAAGAAACTGGACGACAAGCATACCGGCGTCATGGTCCTGTACCGCGACGGCTCGATGGAAACGGTGCGCCGGACGAGCTTCGATCTTGCGGCCGCGCAGGAAAAGGGCATCGTCCACGCATGGCAGTTCGGGCCGATGCTGGTGCATGACGGCAAGCCGAGCGATGCGAATTACAACACCTATGCCACCCGGCATTCGCGCATCATCTTCGGATATTACGAACCGGGCCATTACGTGGCGGTCGCGGTTGACGGCCGGCGCAAGGATGCGATCGGTATGAACAATCTGGAGATGGTCGAGCTCATGACCGAGCTCGGCTGCAAAGAGGCGATGAACCTCGACGGCGGGTACAGCGCGATCATGACGTTCATGGGGAAGATCGTCAATGATCCGCCGAAGCCCGACAGCAAAGAAGAAGAGAAAGGCGGAAGAAAACTGATGGATATGCTCCTGTTTGCCGAATATGATGCAAACGGGAACGCACCGTCACTGGATGAGATCACTGCGGACCGTGTGCCGCAGGATTGATCCGTTCCGGAAAGGAAACCAAAACCGAAATGATCACAAAATATAAGAGAATCATCACCGCCGCTTTGTGCGTGCTGCTTCTTGCCGGCACGTTCGCATGCGGCGGACAAAACGACGAATCGACGGAGATCGTCTCCGCGGCGACGCCTGCATCGGTCGATCCCGATGAGGAGACCGTCGTCGTCAGCAGCACCGCACCGGGAAATACCGCAGGCGCGCTTCCGGATCAGACGCCGGACCCGACGCCCGTACCGACGCCGATCACCACGCGCCCGCCGATGGAGGGCGACGTTTCGACGGACCGCTTCCCGGATCACGACATCGGCGGCAGCGCGGACTACAGCTATCAGTCCGACGAGCTGCGCATCGCGATCACGCGGCACGAGGATGAGGACAACCGCCTCGTCTATTACGTCGCGGACGTCTGGATCCGCAACATCAACACCTTCCGGATGGGGATCGGCAACGGAAAATTCAATTCGGGCCGCGAGGATCCGGAGCACTTCGCACAGCGCGAGCACGCGATCTTCGGCGTCAGCGGCACGATGAATTCGGGCCTCGTGATCCATAACGGCGTGCAGATCAAGAAGAACGTCGAAAAGAGCGACATTCGCTTCCGTTCCGGCGTGCTGATCATCTATCGCGACGGTACGGTCAAGACGATCAACCGCGCGAAGAAACAGACCTACAATTACAACAACGAAAACAAAACGCACGGCGGCGTCTGGCACGCGCTGCAGTTCGGACCGGTGCTCGTCCAGAACGGCGAGATCGCGTCCGGCCTCAAGAAGAACGAGCGGCATCCGCGCATCATTTTCGGATACTGCGAGCCGGGACACTATATCCTCGTGGCGGTCGACGGACGCACCAAGACGTCCATCGGCATCACGGAAAAGGAAATGGCGGACCTGATGCTTTCGCTCGGCTGTACGGAAGCGATGAACCTTGACGGCGGCAACAGCGCGGTCATGCTGTTCATGGGCAAAACGATCAACACGCCGTCCGGAAAGGACAAGGACGGAGACGGCATCGCCGGCCGCAACATCGTGGATCTTCTGATGTTTGCGGAATACGATGCGGAAGGCAACGCGCCCGACCTTTCGAACGTGCACGCGGACCGGTTCAACGGGGAGTAACACCATGAAAAAAGAAACGTTGAAGAAGACGGGATGGATCGTCGGCATCGTCGTGATGTCGATCCTGACGCTGGCGGCGCTGGCGTTGGACGTATTCTTCCTGTTCATCATCTGAGGTGACGCAATGGAAACGGAAAAACAGCAAAAACCGAACCGGAAACTGCGGATCGCTTTCTTTTCGCTGTGCATCGCGTTCCTTCTGCTCGCCGTGCTCGCCGCGATCGTCGGGCACAACAAGGTGCAGATGTGCCGCGACCTGCGCTTCTTCTCGTGTGACAGCAAGGGCTTCAAGATCGCTTCGTGCGGTCCCGGCTTTGCGGAGCGCAAGGACGGTCCGATCGACGTGAACGCGCTGCCCACGCCGGACGCGGAACTGTTCAACGAAGCGATGAGCAAGGACACCGACTATTACGAGACCGGCGAGATCAAAGAGGTGCCGATCTACGAACAGAAAAAGATCGACCGGTTCATCTTCACCATGCTGATCGTCGTGCAGAACGGCTCGGTCTCTTCGTCGGAAAAGCAGACGGACATGATGTTTATCGCGTCCTATAACCAGCTGCAGCAGAAATTCACGGTCGTCTCGGTCGCGCGCGACACGCTCGTTCCGCTTTCCGAAAGTGAATGGAAGCGTGTGAACACCGCGTATTCGCGCGGCGGCATCGGCATGCTGATCAACACGATCAACGACGTCTTTGAGCTGGATATCCAGAATTACGTTATCATCGGCACGGACGAGCTTGCGATCCTTGCGGACGACATCGGCGGCATCCCCGCGACGCTGACCGAAGCGGAGGCCGCGACGATCAACGCCGCCTGCGGGTCCGACCTGACCGCCGGAAGACGGCAGCTGTCCGGAAAACAGATCGTCACGCTGCTGCTCGACCGCACGTCCGACAACAAGGGCGACCTCGGCAGAGCGGACAAGCAGGTCGAGATCGTGCACGACGCGTTCGACTATATGCAGGACAAGTTCGACAGCACGTTCCTGTATCCGTTCTTCCGCACGATCTTCAAGAGCATCAGCACGAACGTCGATTTCGAAACGCTCCGCGGCGTCGGATACGAGATGGCGGTCTCGGACGAGCTGACGTTCGCCACGCTCCGACTGCCGTTCGACGGCTCCTACACCGAATTGAACGTGGACGGTTCATACGCGCTGCTTCCGGAGTTCGAAAAGAACCGCATCCTTCTGAAGCAGGCGCTGTACGGAAAAGAATAAGCTTCGGTATTCAAAAAGAGCAGGCGATCCGCCTGCTCTTTTCGTTTGCCTGTTTTTACCGCTCCTTGCCGTAGAAGAACACCGCGACGGTGCCGGGACCGGCGTGACAGCCGATGGTCATGCCGATCATGTAGACCTCGATCGCGCCGTCGATGTTCTTGAACCGCTCCTCGATCTGCGCCTTGACGCTCAGCGCGTCCTCAAGGCAGTCCGAATGGCTGATGAACACGCGGCCGCTGTACTGCTCGCCGTCGTCCGCAAGCTCCGCCATCTGATCGACGAGCGCGCGCAGCGCGCGCTTCTTGGTGCGGACGCGCGAATGGATGGTGAGGTGTCCCGGCCGGTCCATGCGCATGACGGGGCAGATGCCCAGAAGATTCCCGATCCGTCCCGCGGTCGCCGAGATGCGTCCGCCGCGCACGTAATAGGTCAGCGTCGTCGAACAGAACAGATGCTGCACGCGCAGACGGTTTTCGGTCGCCCATTCATACACCTCTTCGATCGGCTTTCCCGCGTCGCGCATCGCCGCGAGCGTCGCAACCAGCAGTCCGTAGCCGGAGGACGCGCCGAGCGAGTCGACGATATAGAGCCTGCGCTCCGGGAAGCGTTCGCGAAGAACGGCCGCGGCGTTCAGCGCGGACTGATACGTGCCGCTCAACCCGCTCGAGAGGCAGACGTGCAGCACGTCCTTGCCCTCCCTCTCGAACAGATCCGTGAAATACTCGATGTATTCGGCGGGCGTGATCTGGCTCGTTACGCCCTTTTCGCCCGCGCGGATGCGGTCGTAAAATTCGCCGTACGTCATCGTCTTGCCGAGGTCGTCCTTAAAGGGAACGCCGTCCATCGAAAAATCGTTGCAGAGCAGGCGGACGTCCATGGCGTCCAGCTTTTCCTGCGTAACGTCGGCGGCCGAGCAGCAGCTCAGAATGTAATCGTGCATAGGTCCTCTCCCGTCTTGCGCATATTTCTGATTTTATTATAAAGGCAAACGCACCGGAAACGCAATGCATCCGGAAAATTTTCTTCTCTACGATATGAAAATCGCACGGTAGAATCCCGTTGCGGAACTCTACCGTGCGTGGAACTGCAGGGATTTCGGGGTTTTTCCGGCTCAGAACTTGCCGGAATGCCCGCCGTGCGTACCGCCGGAGGACGACGTATGCGTCGAGCTGCCGCCGTGGAAGCCGCCGCCCCCGCCGCCGCGTCCGCCGCTGCCGGATGAGGTCTGCACCACGTGGACGCTGCGCGACACGTGCGAACCGAGCAGCACGTCGCTGTTCTGCTTCAGCATGAAGGACTGTGGCGCGAGATAGCTGTCCGCGCTCGTCTGCTTCGAAACGCTCGTCATCTGCCGCTTCATTTTGTTGACGGGACCGATCGCCAGCACGCCGCCGCCGAACAGCGAGGCGATCAGCGCGAAGAGGTTGATCGGATGCCGCTTGAAGATCGATTCGCAACGATCCAGATACGTCGTGACGGCGCCGTTCGTGTCGCCCGCGTCGAGGTACGGCACGACCGCCTCCTCGATCGCCTTGAGGTCCGCGTCGTCGAACTTTTGCTCGGCGTCGGAGCCGCGCAGGAAGATCTTATGCTCCGTCGCGTTCGCGGCGAACAGGATACAATCCCCTTCCGAAACGCGTTCGCTCATGAACCGCTTTGCAAACGCGTCGAGATCGTTCGCGTCCGCAATGCGGAAGAAGTAGGCCGCGATGCCGTAGTTCGGCTCGTAGACCTCCGCGCGGCTGTTCGCATTCGTAAGCTCCGTCTGCGTCATATACAGCGGATCCGCAAGGATATGCGTGACGTCGTACGGCATGCCGTCGCGCGCCATTCGGAGCAGCTTTTCACAGTCGTTTGCAAAGACCCGGAAGCCTTGGATGTAATCGTTGTTTCCGAGGTACGGCAAAAACGCCGGCTCCAGATACGTCTGGATGCCGTAATCGGTGAACGCCGTGATCCCGTAACCGCTCGTGCTGATCGCAAAGTCGCGGTCCGCCATCGAGAGCAGCAGCAGAATGCCGTCGCCGTCGATCGTTTTGCCGGTCTCGTCTGGCGTCGCGCCGTAGCCGTAGCCGTTATAATCGAAATAATCGTCCGCGTATTCCTCGGCGGTCTTATATCCGAGATCCGGCACGGTCACGATGATCACGTCGCACTGATAGGCGGTCCCGATCTCAACGAGACGCTTCGAAAGCGCTTCGGCTTCGTCGGCGGAAAGCAGTCCGCATTCGTCGACCAGCGCCGGCTTGCCGCCGTCGGTTTTCGCAATATACTCCGGAACCTCGAACGCGTCCGATTCGCCGTCCGCGAACGCCGCGGAAACGGGAAGCAGCACGAGCGCCGCGATCAGCAGAAGAACAAAGATCCGTTTCACAGGCAGCCACCTCCGCATCCGAGAAAATGACCGAGCACGACCGCGCCGGCGAACAGACCCGCGAACAGCAGGCCGTACAGGAACCAGTACTTCCGGACCTGCGCTTTGTCGATCGGCAGGTCGCCGACGAGCTTGCCGGTCTGGCCGTTCATGGCAAAGGTGTACAGCTTGCCCTTCCAGCGCACGTGCAGAAGCCACACGGGCAGCAGCGCGTATTCGCGCACGTTGTTGCGCTCCGCCATCGACGAGGTCTCCAGCGCGACCGAGTTGAATCCGGTCGTCGTCGAGGACATCAGACGCGAGATCGTTCGGTTGAACCGCGTCTTTGCGCGTTCGACGCTGATGTCCGCCTCGACGTCGTAACGGTCGGAGAAGAAGCCCGACAGATACGCCGTCTGAAAATCGACCGCCTCACTGAAATCGAACGGCTCCAGAGAATCCATCAGCGCGTCGTCCATCTTTTCGGACCCGTCGACGGGCAGCCGCGTGAAGTGTGCGTCCGCCGTACGCAGCAGCGCGTAGTTCGTGGTTTCCAGATAATCGTAGCCGCCGGAGGTCCATGCCCGCGAGCGTGCGCCCTTATAGCGCGCGCTGACGGACAGATCCGTCGAGAACAGCCAGAACGGCACGTAAATGCCCTTGATCTCCTCGATGTTCGATTCGGAACGGAACGCCTTCGCGAGCAGTTTTTTGCCGTGCATGTGTTTGCGGAACGCGTCCTGCGCCGCCTTGCGGTCGAGCTTGAACGGCAGCACGAGATCCGGCTTCCATTCGCCGGTAAACTGCCGCTTCATGATGACCGTGTTGTCGCAGAACGGACACCGCGCGGAGGCAAGCGTATCGTCGCCGAGCACCTCGCCGCCGCAAGCCGCGCACACGTAAACGTTCAGACCGGTCGCTTCGTCCTTTTCCCAGACGTTCGGGTCCTTTTTCCACGAATCGCTCTGTTCGTTTGCGGCGTCCTGCTTTAGAAACGCGTCGTAATCGATCAGCGACTGCGGCGAAAACGACGAGTCGCAGTACGGGCAGACGACCTGCTGCGAGGCGCTGTCGAACTGCAGCGACGCGCCGCACGCGGGGCATCTGTATTCCAATAATTGCTGAGGCATAGATCCTCCTTATATGCAAGATGGAAGAAAGGGTGCGGAGGTGCTCCGCACCCTTTTATACGTGGGTGTCGCAGGGACGATTACGCCTCAAAGCGGCTGCCGCATTCGGGGCAGAACTTCGGCGGATTGGCGGGATCCGCGGGCGTATAGCCGCACTTCGGGCAGCGCACGACGGCTTCTTCGGGTTTCTTCGTGCCGCACTGCGTGCAGAACTTGCCGGTGTTCACCGCGCCGCACGCGCAGGTCCAGCTGCCGGCGGGAGCGGGCTTCTTTGCGCCGCACTCGGGGCAGAAATTGCCGGTCGCGGGCTTGCCGCAGGTCGGGCAGACCCACGTGTTGGCCGCCTGTGCCTGCGCCGCCGCCTGGGCTTCCTTCTGCGCCTGTCCCTGCTGGAACAGAGCCGCGGTGGTGTTGCCCATTGCGCCGCCGACGTTGCCGACCATGCCCATGCCCATAAAGCCGGCCATGGAACCGTTCGTGTTGGACGCGGCAGCCTTCATGGCCTCCGCGCTCGCCTGCGTCATGGTCGCAGCCGCCATCGTCGGATCGCGGTTGATCGCGGCGCGCTGCGCGGCCTTGATCATCTCGGCGTCCTCTTCGGTCAGCGTGATCGGGTTCATTGCGATGGAGACGACCTCAAGGCCTCTCTTCTCGCCCCAGAGCTTCGAAAGCTCGACGTTCATCGCGTCGCAGAGCTCGGTGGTGTGCGCCGGGACCTGGTTCGGACGGACTTCGAGGTCCGAGATCTTCGCCATGGCGGGCTGCAGCGCGTTGACGAACTCGGTCTTCAGCTGCGCGTCGATCTCGCTGCGCAGATAGTCGCCGGACACGTTGCCGCAGACTTCCGTGTAGAACAGGATCGGGTCGACCATCCGGTAGGAATAGACGCCGTTGCAGCGGAGATTGACGTCGATGTCGAGGTTGATGTTGCGGTCGACGACGCGGAACATGATCGGGTTCGACGTGCCGAACTTGTTGTCCATGATCTCCTTGGTGTTGAAGTAATACACCCGCTGATCCTTGCCGGTATCACCGCCGAAGGTGAAACGGCGGCCGAGCGTCTTGAAGGATTCCAGAATGCTCTTGCCGAGGCTGCCGGCGAAGATGCTCGGTTCGGTCGAGGTGTCGTAAATGAATTCGCCGGGTTCGGCGCTGACCTCCACGACCTTGCCCTGTTCCACGATGATCATGCACTGACCGTCCGCGACGGCAATGACGGAACCGTTCGAGATGATGTTGTCGCTGCCCTTCGTGTTGGAGGAGCGGCCCCCGACTCTCTTCTGTCCCTTGGTCACCAGAACGTCTTTGCTGAGCGCTTCACAGTAGAAGAACTCTTTCCATTGATCGGCGAGAACGCCGCCCAACGCGCCGATGCCGGCTTTGATAAGTCCCATAGTGTTTCTCCTTTCAGTTTGTCGGTTCTATCGAAAAAGGTTGAATCGCCTTGATCGCCGTGATCGTCCGGTCCGCCGAAACGCTTCGGCGGGTCACTCGCCGCGCTTCTCCGCGTAGGGATCGCGGACCTTTCGGGAATACGGATTCTTGTTCTCCGGAGCGGGGACGCGATGCGCGGCTCCGTAGCGCGCGAACAGCACGAGCAGCGTGCGCAGAAGCACGATAAACGCCCAGGCGCCGAGCGCAACCCAGAACCATACGAGCGGAAGACCGATCGTGAAATGCAGCGCCAGCAGCACCCACGCGGGGATCGTCAGAAAGGCGTACATCAGAGCGTTCCAAAGTAGACACAGGAAAAACCCGCCGCGTTCTTTCTTTTCCATCGCAGCCGCCTCCTTTCCATACGTTTCCTTATCTATTATAGCGGATTCATATATAAAATGCAAATCCTTTTTACAAGTACAGGATACCGGCAAGGTACCCGGATTTCCAGGGAAAACGCAGCGAAACAGCGGCCTTTATTGCCGTAAAAACGCGGAAATAGGAGGGGCCGGCCCCGGCGCGCCCCGGTTTCAGTTTCCTATGGAAATCCGGGCCGGGCTGTGGTAAAATAGATCCGGAACGGATCCGCCCCGGTGCGGAAGATCCGCCGCATCCCGGCAAACGAAGGAGGATCTGATGGAACTGCACATCCGTGAAATCGAAACGAAGAACGTGATCACAAAGACGGATATTCCCGTCTGCGATTACGCGGTCAATCCGTACGTCGGCTGCACGCACGGCTGCAGATACTGCTACGCGAGCTTCATGAAGCGGTTTACCAACCATCCCGAGGACTGGGGTACGTTTCTGGACGTAAAGTACTGGCCGGAGATCCGGCGTCCGGAAACGTATGCGGGCAGGGAACTGTTCTTCGGCACGGTCACCGATCCGTATCTGCCGCAGGAGGAAACGTACCGCCGTACCCGCGCGCTGCTGGAACAGCTCAAAGGAAGCGGGGTGAAGATCAGCATCCAGACGAAGTCCGATCTGGTTCTGCGCGACGTCGATCTTCTCAGATCCTTTCCGGATGCACGCGTCGGTTTTTCAATCAACACGCTGGACGAGGGGTTCCGTGCGGACATGGACCGCGCGGTTTCCGTCGAACGACGTCTGTCCGCCATGAAAGCGCTGCACGACGCGGGCATCCGCACGACCTGCTTCATTTCGCCGATCTTCCCGGGCATTACAAACGTGCCCGCGATCATCGACCGGGTGAAGGAACAGTGCCAGCTCGTCTGGCTTGAAAACCTGAATCTGCGCGGGAGCTTTCAGAGCGTGATCCTGGCGTACGTGCGCGAAACGCATCCGGAGCTGGTCCCGCTGTATGATGAGATCTACAAAAAGAAAAACCGCGTCTACTGGGAAGCACTCGACGCGGAACTTCGGGCATACGCCGCGCGCGAGGGGCTTTTCTACGTACGCGACGACGACAGCATGCTTCGTCCGTTCGACGCGCCGCCCGCGATCGTCAATTATTTCTATCATGAGGAAGTCAAAAAATCCGCAAAGAACTGCGTGAAAGCGGAGCGGTGAGATGGAGATACGGGAATTCGGAAAAGCGGACGCGCGGACGGTTCTGATCCAGCCGGTCGATGAGCATGACCTTGCGGCGATCGGGAGCGAAGTCGGACTGATCCGCGAAGCGACGGAGGATTTCCGTCTGATCACGGTGAAGGTGAACGACTGGAATACGGACCTGTCTCCGTGGGAGGCACCGCCGGTATTCGGCACCGCTCGTTTCGGCGCGGGCGCGCCGGCGTTTCTCGACGGGATCCTCTCGCTTTGCGCGGACAGGAGCAGGACGTACGGGATCGGCGGGTATTCGCTTGCCGGGCTGTTCGCGCTGTGGGCGGCCTGTCATACGAACGTGTTTGCGGGCGTCGCCGCCGCGTCGCCTTCGATCTGGTTCCCGCGCTTCACGGATTACATGCGGGAACGGCCGATCCGCTGCAGACACGTGTATCTCAGCCTGGGTGACCGGGAAGAACGGACGCGCAGCCCGGTCATGGCCGCGGTCGGAACAAAGATCCGCGAGGCGTACGATGTGCTCTGCGCGCAGGGCGTAGGCTGCGTGCTCGAATGGAATGAAGGCAATCATTTCCGGGAGCCGGACCGGCGAACGGCAAAAGCGTTCGTCCGGCTGCTGAACGAAATAAACAGGGAGGGATGACAATGCTCGACACAAGACTTTCCGCTTTTCTGAACGGGCTTCTGGAGTTTGCCGCGGACGGCTCGGAATGGGTGGGACATTCGTGCCTGGGCGTTTCCGCGTACACGGCCGCCGGCTGGCAGAAAGCGTTCCGCCGGCACTATCACGTCCGTCCGTTCAAGACCGTCGAAGCGGACGAATCGTTCTTCCAGGCGCTCGGCGAGTGGCTTGAGGAAACGCCGGGCGAGCTGACGCAGAAGGTCGTTTCGCACGTCACGTACCGGCTCGGCGAGCCGGTACGCGTGCTCCGCGCCGAGGACACGGCAAAGCTCACCGAGGATCTGAGCAGCTGCAACGGTGGGATCGGCGCGTACTGGTTTACCGACGGCGTGTTTTTCGTGGAATTCAAAACGCACGTGCTCGCCTTCCTTTCGGGGACCTTCGATTGAACCGGAAAGAAAAAAGGCTGTGAGGAAAAAGCCTCGCAGCCTTATTTTGACGGTTCCTTACGCCATAAACAGCGCACGGATCGCTTCGGACACGTCGGCGACGCGGACGAGACGGCAGGCGTGATCCGAGACCTTGCCGCGGGCGGGGATCAGCACCGTTTCATAGCCGAGCCGCACCGCTTCTCTGACGCGCACGTCGAGCTGCGCGGCCGGGCGGATCTCGCCGGTCAGGCCGACCTCGCCGATCAGCACGGTCTTTTCGGGCAGCGGCTTTTCGAGCACCGACGAGGCGACGCACATCGCCGTTGCCAGGTCCGCGCCGCGGTCGAGCACGCGGAGATTCCCCGCGATGTCGCAGTACACGTCCTTGTCGGACACGCGAAGCCGCGCCTTGCGTTCGAGCACGGCAAGGATCACGTTCAGCCGGTTCAGATCGAGCCCGACGGTGGTGCGGCGCGGGCTCTGGAACGCGGTGGGGCACAGAAGCGACTGGATCTCGCACAGCAGCGGACGCGAGCCCTCGAGCACGCAGGTCAGCGCCGTTCCCGCAACGTTCCGTCCCGAAACGAACAGCGCACCGGGATCGCTTACCTCGCGCATGCCGGTCTCACACATCTCGAACACGCCGAGCTCGTTCGTCGAGCCAAAGCGGTTCTTGACGGAGCGCAGAAGCCGGAGCCCCTCGTGCCGGTCGCCCTCGAAGTACAGAACGGTGTCGACGATGTGCTCAAGCACGCGCGGTCCCGCGATCGCGCCCTCCTTGGTGACGTGACCGACGATCCATACGATCGTGCCGGTCTCCTTTGCGAACCGCGTGAACAGCGCGGTCGCCGCGCGCACCTGCGAAACGCTGCCCGCCGCGCTTTCGGCGGCCTCGGATTCCATCGTCTGGATCGAATCGACGATCAGCATGCCCGCGCGGCATTCCTTTGCGCGTTCGATCGCCTCCTCCGCGGAGGTCTCGGTGTATAAAAAGAGGTTCTCGCCCTTCACGCCGAGCCGGTCGGCGCGCAGCCTGATCTGCGAATTGCTTTCCTCGCCGGAAACGTACAGCACGGGCGCGGATGCGGAAAGACGGTCCGCGGCCTCCAGAAGCAGCGTCGATTTGCCGATGCCGGGATCGCCGCCCAGCAGCACGACCATGCCCTTCACGAGCCCGCCGCCGAGCACGCGGTCGAGCTCTTTGATGCCGGTGGAGATGCGCGTCTGCGCTTCGGCGTTGACGTTCTTCAGCGGAACGGCCCTGACGCCGGTCTGCCCGGTCGGACGCGAAAGCACGCGCTCCTCCTCGACGAGCGTGTTCCAGCTGCCGCATCCGGGGCATTTGCCCATCCAGCGCGGCGTTTCATAACCGCATTCTCCGCAGACGTACAGGGTTTTTTCTTTCATTTTGATTCTCCGACCGTCATGATCTCCATAATGTCCTTGTCACGCCAGCTCACGTCCATCCACACCATCACGTCGCCGCCCGCGCCCAGAAGCATGGCGGTCTCGTCGCTTCGGGTGGTGCAGAAGGTCGTGCCGTCGCCGTAGTAATACACGTAGTTTTTGTCGTAGCGCGAGTACGCGATAAACCCGTTGCCGAGCGCGAAATCGACCGCGCCGCTCGCAATCTCGACCGTCTTTTCGCCGTCGTACCAGAGCACGTGTCCGGACGCCGTATGATCGGAATCGAGGAACGCGATCCCGTCCGCGTTCATCTGCGGATCGTGCACGTACGCCGCGCCGACCGCGGGCGTTTCCGTCCTGCCCGTCTTCAGATCCAGCGCGGTCAGCGTGCCGTCGGGCGCGACGTACAGAAGCGTGCTTCCGTACACGAACGGGCGCGAGAGCGCGTACGGCGAATCGTCGTAGATCGCGAGGGTCGCGCTTTCGCCGGTCACGAGATCGACGGCGAAGAGCTTGTCGCGCGACTGGCCGGTCCGCTCGATCCAGAACGCGGTGTTTTCATACAGAACGGGTTTCGGAAGCCCCGTATGCACGGTCTTGAGTTCGCGCGCTTCCTTTGTGCCGCGGTCGTACGCCATCATGCGCCCGCCGCCGTTCGCCGCGGAATCGAGATAGACGACCCAGCGGTCGTTCACGGCGGGGAAGCGGATGCTCTTGTACTGCATCGGCAGCGCGAGCAGCGTGTGCCCGTTCGTTTTCGTATCGTACAGCAGCAGCCGCACGAACGCCGCCGTGCCGTCGGGCGTATAGTTGCCGACCGACGCGGTCAGCGTCGTTTTCCAGAAGCCCACGTCCGTCGCGTACTGGTACTCGGGGATCACGATCTCGGTCTGCATCGTCAGAAGATCCGCGTTGTACAGCGCGTGATTCGGATACGGATCGGGCGTCGGCTCCTCGGTGGGAAGCGGCGTTTCGGGCGCGGGGGTCGCGGGCGCGGTGCGCTCGCACGAATAGGCGTGGTTTGCAAGGTTTCTGAAAAACGGCACGCCGAACTTCCAGACCGCGAATCCGAGCGCGGCAAGAAGCCCCAGCCCGAGCAGGATCTCGAGGTAGGGCAGCGCGCGGAACCGCGACAGGCGTTTTCCGAATTTTCCGGTGGAACGGTACCGTTTTTCGTGCTTCATGCCGTTATTTTACCACGCGACCCGGTTTCCGGTCAATCGTTCCGGGAAAATCGCCGCGCCGTGATTTTGGCATTGTGCAACCGGAGCGGATGTGTTATACTGCATTATGAAAGAGTGTGCGGTTTGCGCCGCACCCGGAAAGGAACGAACCCTTGGCAAGACGCGCATTGTACCGCGAATACCGTCCCGCGACGTTTTCGGCCGTCGTCGGGCAGGAGCATATCACGACCATTCTGAAAAATCAGGTGCGGGAGGGCAAGCTCTCCCACGCGTACCTGTTCTGCGGCTCGCGCGGAACGGGCAAAACGACGTCCGCGAAGATCCTTTCGCGCGCGGTCAACTGCCTCGATCCGAAGGACGGCGAGCCGTGCGGAACGTGCGCCGCGTGCAGGCTTGCCGCGGCGGGCAGCGCGGACGTGATCGAGATCGACGCGGCATCGAACAACGGTGTCGACGACGTCCGTTCGCTGATCGAGCAGGCGCAGTTCGCGCCGCTCGAGCTGAAATACCGCGTGTTCATCATCGACGAGGTGCACATGCTCTCGACCGCGGCGTTCAACGCGCTCTTGAAAACGCTCGAGGAGCCGCCCGCGCACGTGCTGTTCATCCTCGCCACGACCGAACCGCAGAAGCTTCCGGCGACGATCGTATCGCGCTGTCAGCGCTTTGATTTCCACCGGCTCACGATCGCGCACATCGTCGCGTGCCTCGGGTCGGTCCTCGAAAAGGCGGGCGCAAGGATCGAGCCGAACGGACTGCGGCTGATCGCCCGCGCGGCGGACGGCGGCATGCGCGACGCGCTTTCGCTCGCCGATCAGTGCCTTTCCTACGCGGGGAACGACGTATCCGAGCAGGACGTTCTGGACGCGCTCGGCACGGTTTCCTCCGCCATGCTCGAAAACACCGCTTCGGCGCTGCTTTCGGGAAACGCGGCGGACGCGATCCGCGCGCTGAACGAGGTCGTGAGAAACGGCCGCGATCTCGGCGTGTTCCTGGGCGATCTTTCCAAACATTTCCGCGCGCTGCTGCTTGCGAAAACGTGCGGCGAATGCGCGGACCTTCTGGACTGCACGGACGATCAGATGCAGCGGTATCTGAAAACCGCGAAGGGCGTCGACGAAGCGCGCATCCTGTACGCGTCGGAGCAGATCCTGCTCGTGCAGAGCAGGCTCAGGCTGTTCCCGTCGCCGCGGATCCCGATCGAGGCGGCGTTCGTGCGCATCTGCCGTCCGGTCGACGACGAAAGCGTTGCGGCGCTCGAGGCGCGCGTCGCGCTTCTGGAACAGCGTCCCGCCGCGCCCGCGGCGGAACCCGTAAAAGCCGCCGCCCCCGCGCCGGTCGAAACGCCGCCGTGGGAAGAACCGGCTCCCGTCGAAGCGCCGCCGTGGGAAGAACCGGCTCCCGTCGAAGCGCCGGCCGAAACGCCCGCGCCCGCACCGGCGCAAGCGGCGAACGGCGAGGCGGAAGCGGTCTGGATGCAGGTGAAGCAAAAGATCATGGAGATCAATCCGATGGTCTATATGTACGCGAAGGACACGCGCGGCGCGGATCTCAGAGACGGCGTGCTGACGGTCGAGTTCCCCGCGACGCAGGAGGGCAAGCTGAACGGCATACGGAACGCGCGCAACCTGGTCGTGGTCAAGACCGCGCTTTCCGCGGTGCTGCCCGATGCGGAGCTTGCGTTCCGGCTCGCGGCGCTGAAGGACGAAAACGAAGAAAAACTGAAGGAGCTGTTCGGCAGCTCCCTGACGATCAATTAACGGAGGTACGAACATGGCAAAAGGCGGATTCCCCAGAGGCGGCATGAATATGCAGCAGATGATGATGAAGGCGCAGAAGATGCAGCAGGAGATCCAGAAAAAACAGCAGGAGCTCAACGAAACCGAGTTCTCGGCGACGGCGGGCGGCGGCATGGTCACGGTGACGGTGCTCGGCGACAAGACGGTGCAGTCGATCAAGCTCGACCCCGCGTGCGTCGACCCGGACGACGTCGAAATGCTGGAAGATCTGATCGTTGCGGGCGTGAACGCCGCGCTCAAGGAAGCGGGAGACACGGTCGACCGCGAAATGGGAAGGATCACCGGAGGCATGGGCCTCGGTTTCTGATATGGCGATCGAATCCATCGAAAAACTGACGACGCAGCTTGCGCGCCTGCCCGGCGTCGGGCGCAAAACGGCGCAGCGGCTCGCGTATCATCTGCTGAGCGTGCAGAAGGAGCAGGCGACCGAGCTTGCGGAGGCGATCCTCGCCGCGCGGGAAAAGGTGCATCCGTGCCCGGTGTGCGGCGCGTTTACCGATCTCGAGACCTGCGAGCTGTGCGCCGATCCGAAGCGCACGGACGAGGTCGTCTGCGTCGTGAGCGACGCGCGCGACGTGCTCTCCATGGAAAAAACGCGCGAGTTTCACGGCCGCTATCACGTGCTGAACGGCTCGCTCTCGCCGATGAACGGCATCGGCCCGGGCGCGCTGCGCATCAACGCGCTTCTGGAACGCTGCAAGACCGGCACGGTCAAAGAGGTCATCCTCGCCACGAATCCCGACGTGGAGGGCGAGGCGACCGCCGCGTATATCGCAAGACTCTTAAAGCCGCTCGGGATCACGACCTCGCGCATCGCGCACGGCATCCCGATCGGCGGCAACCTGGAATACACCGACGAGGTCACACTCGCCAAGGCGCTGGAAGGACGCAGGATCCTGTAAGATGAAACGGCTTTGGATCGCGGCAGCTTTGTTGCTGGCGCTTGCGCTCGGCTGCTCGAACGGGCAGGAGGCGGAAGCGCCGGTTTCGCCTGCCCCGACGGAAACGCCCGCGCCGACGGAAACGCCGGAGCCCACGGAGGAGGCCGTTGCGATCGAAACGCCCGCGCCGACGGAAGCGCCGACGCTGCCGCCGGTCCCCACGCCGCCGCCGACGCCCACGCCCGCGCCGCCGCTTTCCGGCATCCGGATCGGGATCGACCCGGGACATCAGCTCGAGCCGGATTACGAAACGGAGCCGATCGCGCCGGATTCCGAGGAACAGGCGGTGAGATGCGCCGCCGGCACGCGCGGCGTCGTTTCGGACGTATACGAGTACGAGGTCAATCTGCGCGTCGCGCAGAAGCTCAAAACGCTTTTGGAAGCGCAGGGCGCGACGGTCTTTCTCACGCGAAACAGGAACGAAATGCGGATCAGCAACGCGGAGCGCGCGGATTATTTCCGCACGAAGCAGGTCGATCTCGCCGTGGAGCTGCACTGCAACGGCTCGGACGATCCGGAGGCGCGCGGCGCGTTCATGATCGTGCCGTCGGTGAACCGCACGGAATCCTATTCCGAAAACGTACAGGCGGCGACGGAGATCCTCTCGCACTACTGCGCCGCGACGGGTCTTTCCACGCGCCGGCATAACGGCATCACGTTCCGCAGCGACCGCACGATCTTCAACTGGAGCGCGCAGCCGATCGTCTGTATCGAAATGGGATACTTAAGCAACGAAACGGAAGACTTGCTCTTGACGAACGACAAGTTTCAAGATAAGATGTCATTTGGGATTTGCGAGGGGATCGTCGCGTATTTCAACGGCGGAACGACGCCGGAAGGAGGAACTCCATGAAAAAACCGATTTGCGTGCAGTCCGAGGTCGGTCGGCTCAAGACCGTTATGCTGCACTGCCCGGGCGCGGAGCTGGAGAATCTGATGCCCGATTATCTTGCAAGGCAGCTGTTTGACGATATTCCGTATCTCGTCCATGCCAAGGAAGAGCACGACCGGTTTGCGAAGACGCTGCGCGACTGCGGCGTCGAGGTGCTGTATCTCGATACGCTCCTCAAGGAAGCGGTGGAAGCCGCGAACGCAAAGGACGAGCTGATCTGGGAGTACATCCGCGAGGCGAACATCGCGGCGGAGGGCGCCGAGCAGGCGGTCAACGCGTACCTGTCCGAACAGCCGCTGGACAAGCTGATCCAGATCCTTGCGGGCGGCGTTCGCAAGAGCGACATTCCGAAGGTTGAAAAGCGGCATCTCGTCGACTTTACCGACGACAAGTATCCCTTCTACGTCGACCCCATGCCGAACCTCTATTTCACGCGCGACCCGTTCATGAACGTCGGCGACGGCGTGCTGATCTCGCGCATGGCGAACGAGGTCCGAAGAAGAGAAACGCTCTTTGCGAAATATGTGTTCAAGTATCATCCCGTCTATAAATGGGTCCCGAAGTACCATGACCGTACCGACGTGCATTCGCTCGAGGGCGGCGACTGTCTCGTGCTTTCGTCCGAAGCAGTGGCGTTCGGCATGTCGCAGCGCACCAGCGCGCAGGCGGTCGAGCTTGCGGCGAACCGTCTGATCGGCGATCGCACCGGCATCAAGCAGATCCTCGCGGTCGATATTCCGAAGGTGCGCGCGTTCATGCATCTGGACACCGTTATGACCATGGTCGACGTCGACACGTTCGTCGTGCATCCGAACATCCTGCGCGTCATGCGCGCGTTCCGGCTTTCGAAGCCCGACGGAAACCGCCTGGCGATCGAAGAGGATCCGCGTCCGCTCGAGGACGTCTTCTCCGACGTGCTGGGACGGAAGGTCCGCTTCATCGAATGCGGCGGCGCAAGCGAGATCGACGCGGCGCGCGAGCAGTGGAACGACGGCGCGAACACGCTCTGCGTGGCGCCCGGCGAGGTCATCACCTATTCGCGCAACTACGTCACGAACCGCATCCTCCGCGAAAACGGCATCACGGTCCACGAGATCCCGTCCGCGGAGCTGTCGAGAGGCCGCGGCGGCCCGCGCTGCATGAGCATGCCGTTCGTCCGCGAACCCATTCAGTAAACAACGGATCTCCGTTCAAATATCAACAAACAGAAAGGAAACTCACTATGTTCCAAGGAAGAAACTTTCTCACGCTGCTCGACTACACCCCCGATGAGATCCGCGCGCTTCTGAAGCTCGCGCATCAGGTCAAGGCCGAAAAGAAACAGGGCATTTTCCCGAAGCGCATGGCGAACAAGAACGTCGTGCTGCTGTTCGAGAAGACCAGCACCCGCACCCGCTGCGCGTTTGAGACCGCGGCGTACGACGAGGGCGCGAACGTCACGTTCCTGAGCAACAGCCAGATGGGTAAGAAGGAATCCCTCGAAGACACCGCAAAGGTGCTCGGCCGCTTCTATGACGGCATCGAATTCCGCGGCTTCAAGCAGGAGACCGTTGAGCTGCTCGCAAAATACAGCGGCGTTCCGGTATGGAACGGCCTCACCGACCTGTACCATCCCACGCAGGTCCTCGCGGACTGGATGACCATCGAAGAGCACGTCAAGAAGCCCCTGAATCAGGTCAAGTTCGTGTACGTCGGCGACGCGCGCAACAACATGGGCAACTCCCTGATGATCGGCTGCGCCAAGATGGGCATGCACTTCGTCGGCATCGCGCCGAAGGCGCTGTTCCCGTCCGAGGAGCTCGTCGAGAGAATGCGCGAGCTCTGCAAGGAGACCGGCGGCAAGATCGAGCTGTCCGATTCGATCGACGCGGTCGAAGGCGCGGACGTCATCTACACCGACGTCTGGGTATCCATGGGCGAGGAAGCGCAGTTCGAAGAGCGCATCCGTCTTCTGGAGCCGTATCGCGTCACGATGGACATGCTGAAGAAGGCCGGCAATCCCGACGTCATCTTCGAGCACTGCCTGCCGTCCTTCCACGACCTCGAGACGAGCGTCGGCAAGGACATCTACGATCGCTTCGGCCTGAAGGAAATGGAAGTCAGCGACGAGGTCTTCCGTTCGAAGCACAGCGTCGTCTTCGACGAGGCGGAAAACCGCATGCACACCATCAAGGCGGTCATGGTCGCCACGATGTCCGACACGCTGGACAAATAAGCAAAACAAAAACGCCGGGAAGCGATTCCCGGCGTTTTTTTATTCGGTTCAGATGCGCGCGACGCCGCTGCGTCTTGCCGCCTCTGCGACGCCCGCCGCGACCGCCTTCCCCACGCGCGGTTCGGAGGCCTTCGGAATGATGTCGTCCGGGGAAAGCTCCTCGTC
>JAEEGL012937326.1_pt1 | contig 32491 bp, 28 predicted proteins | sample 9134231 | NCBI WGS metagenome assembly JAEEGL01 (sample SAMN16246548, study PRJNA631951) | gut metagenome | biome: gut microbiome; feature: rumen; material: fiber-attached | host: Bos | place: Iran: Karaj | collected 2018-10
AGTGTTAGAGATACCAGGGGATCCTTCGATCATATCGTGGATTCAGTCAGAAAGGTTGACGACGCTATCGCAGAGATCCGCAGCATTAACGGAGAGCTTGATACAGGAATTCGCAATATATCAGAGCTTATAGAGAGCCTGTCGGCAGCATCCGAAGAGAATGCGGCCACAGCCGAAGAGCTTTCCGCAACCAGTGATGTTGTCAACAGAAACGTGGAAGAACTTCGTACCACTCAGGAGTCTATCAACTCAGCATCTGACGAACTGGAGCAAATCGTACAGCTCTTCAAGCTGGCATAAGTTACGTGAGATTAGTAAGCCGTGTAGCATTATTCATGTTGCACGGCTTTTGATATTGTATTTATACTGTTTTTTTGATATACTCTCTGTTGATGGTCGTTCGTTTGGCTGATCAAATAAAAAATGGAGTCATTAATATGTTTAATATCAAAAATGCTCTGATATTAAATATTCTGGGTACGGTCTTACTGGTGGTGACTTTTTTTCTGAAGCCTTTACCACTGCGCATAGTAGGACTGCTGGCGTGGCTGATCTATGAATTGGTCATCAATTACAAGATATTTGTGTCAGATGCCAAACATGTGGATATGAAGCAGGAAGAGCTGCTCAGGGAGAAGTGGATCGAAAGACTGGCGCATGCCGGCAAGCGCAACACCTTTGGGACAGAGAGAAAACGGCTTATAAAGTCGTACGAGAGTCTGGCGCAGAGGAGAAAGTTTTTTGAGGCTCTCGATGAGACGGATCAGAGCAGGGTGGTGTATGACAAGGCGCTCACACAGTGCCTGTCCGATGTGAAGTCCGCAGCCCAGTTTATAGAAAACTATGATTATATCCTGAAACCGAATACGCGCTATCTCATGGAGCTGTGTGATGAAGCCACGTCGCTGTCGGAGAGAGTATCTGAGCTGGTGGAGATGCTCATCAGGGTTGAGTCCATGGCAGATGATGTTGAGGTTGAAAAACTGGATTATATGCTGGAGAGCTTTAAGACGGTGTTGGAGATGAAATAAAGCAAAAGCTTTTTTTAGAATAACTTGTTGAATAACCTGATAGAAGGGAGATATAAAATGCGAAAAGAGAACAAAACCCTGTTTATAGGTATTGTCGTGGCGGTTGTCCTGATATTCGGAGTTGCGATAGTATCCATAATGTCATCGGTGTTTTCGGGTGGTGACGGAAAAGACGAGAACGGTGGTTACAGGTCGAGATTTAATGATCAGTCACTGGAACAGATGCTGACCAGAGTTACGGTTTCGGAGCTTCCGAAGTCAAAGGGCAGCGTGAATCTGACAACTGAGCTTTACGAGGAGCTTCCGGAGATAGATAAATATCCTCTGGCGGTTCAGGGCGACGGCGATATAGACATAGAGATCTTCACATCCGGTGAGAAGGCCGGAAAAGGCAATGACAGCTGGCTCATCGATTGTGCAGAATCCTTTAACAGACAGAGGCTGACAACTGCAGGAGGCAAGAGAGTTTCCATCTCGGTCAGGAGCGTGAGCTCGGGTCTTGCGGCTGATTACTGTATTTCCGCAAAATATCTGCCTGATCTTTACACACCGTCCAACGTGCTGTTCGGTGATTATGCAGATGCGCAGGGTGCGGTCATAGAGCTTGTACAGGAGAGACTGGTAGGTAACACTGCAGGTCTTCTCATCAAGAAGGGCAGTTCTTATACTGATACAAAGGCCATAATCGACGCAGTTGTCAATAATGAGATTAATATAGGTTATACCAACCCGCAGACTTCCGCTACCGGTCTCAATCTTCTGATAGAGATCCTGAAGATATATGGCGGTATCGATAATGCGGATGCTGTCTCAAAATTCGAGACGTTTAACAACAACATTCCTTTCGTGGCCTATACGACACAGCAGATGAGAGATTCGGCCAGCGGCGGCAGCCTTGACGGCATGGTGACAGAGTATCAGGCTTATATCAACGACAATACTCTGACCAGTGTGTACGATTTTATTCCCTTCGGATTGAGACATGACAATCCTGTATATGAGGTGGGAACACACACCCCGGAGGAGAAAGAAGCCATTGGCATAGTATTGGATTTCCTTTCCAACAAGGATTGCCAGAAGCTTGCTACGGAAAAAGGCTTTAATGCAAAAGATGACTATAAGGGCGATTATGTTTCCAACGGTGCAGAGGTAACACAGGCACTCAAGGTTTATAAAACCTCAAAGGACTCAGGAAAGAGCGTAGTAGCCGTGTTCGTGGCTGACTGCTCGGGCTCTATGGCAGGAAACGCCATCATCGAGCTGCAGGATTCACTGTCAAACGGTATCAATTATATTAACGAAGGCAATTACATCGGTCTTGTGACATATTCCACGGACGTTCAGATCGCTCTTCCCATTGCACAGTTTGATCTGAATCAGAAGTCGTACTTCCAGGGCGCTGTGGACAACATGGTGGCTAACGGCAACACATCCACCAACGAGGCGATCCTGGTAGCAGTCGACATGATAGAGAAATTCCTGCAGACCAATCCTGATGCGAAACCTATGATCTTCGTGTTGTCAGACGGTTATGCAAACGGTTATTACGAGATAAATGATATTGCACATATAGTGATAGAGAGCAAGATCCCGATCTACACCATAGGCTACACGGATGACGCAGACAAAGAAAAGCTGGCTGAGCTCTCAGGCATCAACGAGGCTGCTACCATAAGCGCCGATTCGGATGACGTCATATATAAGATAAAGAGCCTGTTTAACTCACAGCTGTAAGCAGTGCCGCATTTTGACAAATGCCGTGATGTATGGTATATTAACGGCGATTGCGGTCATAAGGGACGAATCTGGGACAGGAGGATAATATGGACAGAAAGAGTATATTCAGAAGACTTGCAGCCATGATCGTGGTGATGGCTGTTGCGTTTACGACAGTGTTCAGTATTCCTGCGCAGGCAGAGGAAACGCGGACATATACTATTACAGGTAAGTTTTATCAGACAAAGGCCCGTTCCATGTTAAAGAAGATCAATAATTTCAGGACCGGAAAAGATGCCTGGTATTATTCGGAGACCGGCTCAAAGGTGAAATGCGACGATCTCAAAAAGCTTACTTATGACTATCAGCTTGAGAAGATAGCCATGCAGAGGGCTATGGAACTTGCAGTGGTATTCAGCCATACAAGACCGAACGGTCAGTCATGTTTTTCACTGTGTCCAAGTTCTTATATGATGCTGGGCGAGAATATTGCAATGGGTACGGATACTTATATGACGGTTGATACCACCTTTGAAATGTGGCAGGAGACCGATTACGGATATGAGGGACAGGGACACCGCAGGAATATGCTGTCGGAAGGGTTTACCTGCATCGGAATAGCCTGCTTTGAGATCGACGGGGACAGATACTGGGTTCAGGAGTTCGGTAATCCCAACAGCGGCGCCAAGAAGACAAAAGCTTGTAATAAGACAAAGACTAAGAAGATCAAATATATCAAGCAATAGCTGATATATGACGATCCATTCCAGTAATACACAACAGAACGGAGTTTCATGCTATGGGTCAGGCAAAACGAGCCGGGAGCGGAGCAGTTAAACACAGTGGGATAAAGTGGAAAGCCATTATGCAATGGCTTTCCTTTGCGTATATTACATATATTGTAGTGGGGTTCTGTCTTGTGTGCCCCAGAGGGTATGTGGATTATGACATCTTAAAGAGCAGGATGTTCTGGATCCCTACTCTGATATTTGTGTTGTGCGAGATCATTCTATGGGCAGTTTCATTGGATAATGCAGATCATTTTATGTTCGGTTACGGACAGAAAAAGAACAAGATCGATTTTGGAATGTACGCTCTCCTGGTGATCTGGTCGATCAGCACCTTTGTCAGTGCAGATCGCGCTACAGCGTTCTGGGGAGACAATTTCAGATATCAGGGATTCTTATTTTTTGGGCTTACGGTTGCGGCGATGTTTTTAATGAGCCATATCGGAGGGTGGAATAAAGTCAGCACAGGGATACTCATGACGGTGCTGGCTGTTATTTATGTATGGCAGATGTTCAATTACTTTGGCATCGTGCCCTTTGACTGGCAGATGAACAGACAGTATCCGCTTTTGGTGGCATGTCTTGCCAACATCGATCAGAATTCTGCATTCGACGGAGTGGCTATAGCCGCCGGAACGGCTGCCTTTGTTTTTTGCAAAAACAAGATCATCAAGGCGCTGTGGGGTATTGTCAATGTCTTGTGCGTGATGGGAGCCATAACGACCAGAAGTGAGAGCTTTTACCTTGGTTTCGCGGTGGGGGCTGTCATCATAGTGGGTTACAGCCTTAGGCACAAGGAGTACATACGCAGTACGGCTGTGGCAATGGCGTTGTATCTTGTGAGTATATTACTGATACGCTTTCTGGAAGCAAAATACGGTCACAGGGCGATTTTTTCAATCTATTACATGAGCGCCGGATCAACGTTGATCTGTTCGGATCAGGTTGTGAAGATTCTGGCATGTCTTGTAGTGGTGTTTGCGGTTATATCTGTCGTATATCCAAAACTGCCGGATAAGGTTACGAAGATCATACATCTGGTATATCTGGTGCTTGTAACGGGAGGCGGTATTTCCGCTGCGGTATATTTTACAAGGCTTTATTTCTCTGATTCACAGAGCGAGGCTGCGCTGTTTGTCAGGGATGTTTTTGCCACAAGAGCTCCGATCTGGAAGTATTCATTTGTCAACATGGGTTATCAGGACATTACCCACAGGCTTTTCGGAGTGGGATTCGGCAACTTTAACCGCATTATGGACAGATACAGTTCGGTGGTATATACCATAAGGGATTACGCGGAACTTGCGGATGCTCATAATATCCTGATCGATTTTTATGTGGCTACCGGGTTGCTCGGAGCGGTTGCATGGATCGTTCTGCTGACCTGCGTTGTGATAAAATGCAGGAGAGCTGCGGGATATTACCCCTGGGCGCTGATAGGCGTTATGCTGGTGGCGGGCGTTGTCGCCACAGGTCTTGCCAACACGAGTCTTATCATAGTGACACCCTGGGCATATATCGGAATAGGTCTGATATTGTATCAGGTAAACCTAAATGAGAAAACGGCTGATGTTGTTTCAGACTGTAAAGAAAAGCCGGAAACGGGAGAAAACGGGACTGATCCAAAGTCTGATATTTCAAAAGATGGGAATTCGGATGTAGACGAAATGGAATGGGCTGAGGTAAAAGCTCCCAAAAACAGCAAGTCAAAGAGCAGAAAAAAAGGTAAGAGATAGAATACAAAGGGAATCAGGTCATGGGACAGGCAAAAGTAAAAGGTACAAAAACAGGCAGTAAAAGCATCACGACAGGAAGCACCGGCTCAGGGAAGCCCGGCAAGTGGACAGGATATACACAATGGTTCTGCTCGCTGTTTTTGATGTATCTGTCGGTAATCTATGTGATGGTGTGTTATAAGGGATATGTGCAGTATGATGTTTATAAACGAAACATACTGTTGACCGGCGGTCTTGTGTTTGTGATCGGTGCCGTGATGATGTGGTTTATGTGTCTGGAAGATGACGTTCATCCGCATTTTGATTACAAACTTAATGTTAATAAGATCGATTTTCTGATATATTGTGTGTTTCTGGTGTGGGGCGTCAGCTTCATACTCTGTGATGACAAGCTCAGCGGTTTTTGGGGTGACGTATACAGGATGACCGGACTGGCGTTCATCGGTATATCCATGCTGATACTCTTTTTGCTGAGCTATCTGAGCGATTGGAAAAAGATAAATACCTATGTTTGCATGTGCGTTTTGTTCATAGTATTTGTGTGGCAGTTACTGAATCTCTTCGGGGTTTGCCCGGGCAACTGGCAGTTTAGCGGCACATATCCCAATCTGGTGGCATGTCTTGCCAATATCGATCAGAACGGTATGTTTGACGGCATTGCCATCGGAGTATTAACGGCCGCATTTGTGTTTACGGATACTGAAAGGCAGAAGAGAGAGAAGATCGTTTACGGTGTACTGATCGTGTTCTGCATGGCAGCAGGTATTTCCGTCAGATCCGATACATTTTTCTTCGGTGTGACGGCAGCTGCACTTATCATGGTGGGATATACCATCAGACACAGAGAATACATGTTTTCCAATGCCGTGGCCATGGCATTGTATTATGTGGGCATCATATTCATGCTGATATTGGGATCGGTCTTCGAATCAAGCCTTGGACTTTCATTCATGGAGAGCAGCGGCGCCGGATTTATATATCAGATACCTTCGCTTATAGCACTGGGGGTACTGGTGATAGTATACCTTATTCTGGCATACTATTCGTCAAAGGTATCGGAGAAACTGTTAAAGATAATACATGCAGCCTATATTGCGGTGATCATTCTGGCGGTAGCTGCAGGAGCTGTGGTGGTTGCCATACTGTATAATTCGCATTCGCAAAATGAGCTGGTGCTGACGCTGGTGGGAGGATTCAAGAGCAGGTTTGAGATCATAGATATCACATGGGACACTTTCGTGGCTCAGGATATAGTCACCAAGATGTTCGGTGTCGGTTTCAATAATTTCAGCAGGGTTATTTATACTGTAAGACCGGATACGCTGGAACTGATGGACGGCAATATCCTGGCCGATTCACACAACGTGTTCTTTGATATGCTGTTAGCACATGGCATTGTTGGCAATATGGCATATTTTTCATTCCTTGTAGCCTGCCTTGTTGAGATGCGTAAGGCTGCATCGAAAAACCCGTTCATCATGATCGGAATCTTAGTCATAGCGGGATATCTTGCAACGGGTCTTATCAATGCCAATCTGATCGTGGTAACACCCTGTGTTCTGGCAGCCGTAGGCGTTGTTTTGAAAATAGTCAGGGAAATAAATGGCGATGCGGAGAGGGCGGCAAAGGCAGAAGTTAAGGACCGGTAGAAAGCGTGACAGTTATGAAGCTATCCGAAAACTTAAAATATATGAGCGTACAGAAGGCGATGCGTATCGCCTTTCTGTTGATATTCGATGTTTGCGCGATACTGATATCCGAGTATATGGCTATAATCACAAGGTTTGATTTTTCCATAGCGAATGTCAACAAGATATTTTTGGATCCGTTGTTTAGTTACAGCGGAGTGAATGTGTTCTGTACGATCGTAATATTCATTCTGTTACAGTTATACACCAGTCTTTGGGCGTTTGCGGGTGTGAGGGAGCTTGTGAACTCCTCCGTGGCCTGCCTGATGTCGGCGGTATTGCAGCTGGTCGGCATGGTGATGATGGATCTTCACATGCCGAGATCATATTATATACTGTATCTTTTTTATCTGCTGGCGTTTATAATATCGAGCCGTTTCGCATACAGATCGGTCCGTTCTTTTTTGGAGAAAGCCGATAAAAAGCGGGGGGAGGACGGTATCCCCACCATGATAATCGGAGCAGGAGACACTGCTTATTCATTGATCCGCGATATGCAAAGAGACAGCAAGATCGCCAACCGCGCAGTGTGTCTCATAGATTCAAACCGCAGCAAGATAGGCAGGAATATGCTGGGCGTACCTATAGTGGGAGATGATGAAGTCATTCATGAGATGGTGGAAAGATACGCTGTCAGGGAGATCATCATAGCCATAGGAGGTATCACCAACATCCGCAAAAAGGAGCTGATCGAGCTGTGCAAGGATACGGGCTGCAGACTTCGTATAATACCCGGTGCCAGCAAGCTGGTGAGCGGGGAGGTCACAGTATCCAGTCTTCGGGATGTCAGTATAGAAGATCTTCTGGGACGTGATCAGGTGAAGACGGATCTTGACCAGATCGTTGGTTATATTTCAAATCGTACGGTGCTGGTCACAGGCGGCGGAGGCTCCATAGGCAGTGAGCTCTGCAGGCAGATAGCGGCTCACAAACCGAAGAAGCTGATTATATTCGATATTTACGAAAACACAACATATGATCTTCAGATAGAGCTTGCAAGAACTTATCCCGCGCTTGATATGGAGGTTCTGATAGGTTCGGTCAGAAACACCCACAGGGTGGAGACTATATTTGCGAAATACAAGCCGCAGATCGTATTCCATGCTGCTGCACACAAGCATGTTCCCCTCATGGAGGATTCTCCCAATGAGGCTATTAAAAATAATGTTTTCGGTACATACAATGTAGCAAAAGCAGCTGCCGAGAGCGGATGCAGACATTTTGTGCTGATCTCAACAGATAAGGCCGTCAACCCCACAAATATCATGGGTGCTTCGAAGCGTATCTGTGAGATGGTGGTGCAGGGTATGGCAAAAAAACATCCCGATACACAGTTTGTGGCTGTAAGGTTTGGAAATGTTCTGGGCTCAAACGGTTCGGTGATCCCGCTGTTTAAGAAACAGATCGAGGAAGGCGGACCGGTCACCGTTACGGATAAGAACATTATAAGGTATTTCATGACTATACCCGAGGCGGTCAGTCTTGTGCTTCAGGCGGGAGCGTTCGCGAAAGGCGGAGAGATCTTCGTGCTGGATATGGGTGAGCCGGTGAGAATTGACGACATGGCGAGAAATCTCATTCGTTTGTCAGGTTTGGAGCCTGATGTGGATATCAGGATAGAGTACACGGGACTGCGGCCGGGTGAGAAGCTCTTCGAAGAGTGCCTCAAGGACGAAGAGGGGCTTGAAAAGACTGCCAACAACCTTATATTCATCGGTAAGCCTATAGCTTTTGATGTGGATGCTTTCTTTGATTCACTGAAAGCTCTCAAGGATGCGGCGTATGATGACAGCGAGGACATCAAGAAGATCGTTCATGAAATGGTGCCGAGCTACACAGTGGATGAGCGTTGAATATGTTCAGGATAGTTAATAAATTCAGATCAATATTGACCCGTGGCCAGAAGATTAGAATTCTGGTCATCGTGGTTTTGATGCTGGTCGGCGGCTTTTTGGAGACTGTCGGGGTATCACTTATCGTGCCTCTTTTGACTGCAATGCTAAAAGAGGATTTTTTCAGTACAAACCGGTATGCGGTATTGGTCTGTGATATTTTCGGATTGCAGACACAGAATACTTTTATGATGTTCATGCTGTTGTCACTGATTGCGATCTTTATCATAAAAGATGCATTTTTATTTTTTGAATACTATGTTCAGACTCGGTTTATCTGCAACAACAGGCTGGCATCTCAGGAGCGGATGATGCGGGTGTACATGAACAGACCGTATGAATTCTATCTCAACTCCAGTACCGGCGAGATAATGCGAGTCATCCTGAGTGACGTCTCGGGAACCTTCACGCTGCTCACCACAGTGCTGTCTTTTTTTACGGAAGCGATCGTAAGTGTTGCGCTTATCATTGCGATCTTTGTCATAGATGCGGTGATGGCGGCTATAACGACAGCGGTGTTGCTGGTGGAGCTGGGGCTGATCTACGTTGTGATAAAACCTGTCATGAGAAATGCGAGCCTAAAGCTCATGAAGGCTAATTCCAGCGCCAACAAATGGATACTGCAGGGACTGAACGGCATAAAGGATGTAAAGGTCAGCACAAGGGAAGAATTTTTTGTGGACAGGTATCTTTACTATGCAAGACGCGGTGTTTCAGCCGAAAAGCGTACAACGGTATTCAGCAATGCTCCCAGGCTCATCATCGAGGCTGTCACCATAGCAGCGATGTTAGGTCTGGTGATCATAGAGATGTTCATGGGAAAACAGATAGCAGATCTGATGCCCCAGCTTTCCGCATTCGGTGTTGCGGCAGTAAGACTCCTGCCATCCACCAACAGGATCAGCACCAGCCTCAGCATGGCGGCGTCCGGAGAACCCTTTTTGGACAGCATGATAAAGAATCTTAAAACCGTGGACGAGATGGAATGTTCTGACAGGGCACTGGAAGAGGAGATTGCCGCATCAGCAGGAAAAGGTACGGCAGATTCGCATAACGAGAGACCCGGTTTGGGTGAGAACAAAAAGGGTGGATCCGAAAAAACACAGCCTCTGACATTGAACGAAAAATGTGAGCTTAAAGACATAACCTACAGTTATCCGGGTTCGGATAAAAATGTTCTGGAAGGTGCAGATATGGTGATACCCGTGGGAAGTTCCGTGGGTATTGTGGGAACCAGCGGCGCCGGAAAAACCACAGCGGTGGATATCCTGTTAGGTCTTTTAAGACCTTCTGCGGGAGAGGTACTGTCGGACGGCAGACCGGTTGCAGGTCACAGACTGGAATGGCTTTCACATATCAGCTATATTCCGCAGCAGATTTTTTTGCTGGATGATACCATAAAGGCGAATGTTGCATTTGGTATGTCGGAGAAGGATGCAGATGATGAGGCTGTGGAGAATGCCATCCGCGAAGCTATGCTATATGATTTCGTAAAAGAGCTTCCGGAGGGGTTAAACACCACCATTGGCGAGCGTGGCGTAAGGCTTTCCGGCGGTCAGAGGCAGAGAATAGGTATCGCAAGGGCACTGTACTCAAATCCTTCGCTTTTGATCTTCGACGAGGCTACCTCAGCTCTCGACAACGAAACGGAATCTGCCATTATGGAGTCGATCAATTCGCTTAAGGGCAAGAAGACCATGGTGATAATTGCACATCGTCTTTCCACCATCGAGGAGTGCGATATCGTGTACCGTGTGGAAGGCGGGAAGATCACGCGGGAGAGATAGACGTTGGCTGCTATTGTAAGGGGAGGTATACATTATGAGGATCATGAAGAAGTGTACGGTTTTTATGCTGATACTGTTTTTTTTCACAGCAACGTTTTCATTTGCTGATGTAAAGGCACAGGATAACGGGACCGCAGCTCCGTCTGTAATGTCCAAAAAGAGTAAGGGTAGCGCAAAAGCTCCCATCAGGATTGATAAAAAACATTTCCCTGATAAAAAATTCAGGAAATATATAAAGACAGCTTTTGACGATGACGGGGACGGCTATCTGAGCGAAGCGGAGATCACACTCATATGGAATGTTCACTGTGAGAATATGGGTATTCGCTCCGTTAAGGGTATTGAGTACTTCCACGAATTAAAGGGACTTTGGTGCAAGGGCAATCATATATCTGAATTTGACCTGTCGGGAAATCCGGGGTTAAAGGGGATTTGGTGCTCCTATAATGATTTTGAATCCCTGGATTTTTCGGATTGTCCTGAGCTGGAATGGGTATACTGCTTCAACTGTAATCTGAAATCCCTGAATGTCCGGAATAACCCTGAGCTGGCTTATCTGGAGTGCAATTCAAATCCCAAATTAAAAGAACTTGATCTGTCAAAAAACAGCAAGCTGGAAAACCTGTTTTGCAGCAGGTGCGGATTGAAGTCACTGGATCTTTCCAATAACCCGCTCCTGTGTGAACTTGCGGCATTCTATAACAAGCTGGAAAAAATAGATGTATCCAACAATCCGAACCTCAAGAGGCTTGATATCTGGCACAATCCGCGCCTGGGTAATGTGGATGTCAGCAATCTGAAGGGTCTTCAGTACTACAACTGTGCCTGGACCAAGCTTAAGAAGATCGATGTGAGTCACAATCCGGAACTTGCGGAGCTGGTTTGCGGATATAACAAAGGTCTGCGCAAACTTGATGTTTCTCATAATCCCGAGCTCGCCTACCTTGCCTGTGAATGCGATGTGAATCTGAAATCTCTGGATCTGTCACATAACAAAAAGCTGTATTATCTTCTGGCGTTTGGACTGAGCAGTATTGATACTATCGACATCAGCAACAACAGCCGCCTCTGTAAAGCTTATCAGGAAGGTGAGTATGTACACGAAACAGAGAACTTAGGCTTGGTTTACTCCAAGACCATAGATTACGGCGGGTCCAGCGATCCCTTTGACGAACTCAGGCATTGTGTATGTTTTGATGATGATACCAGGATCATCGGTGAATATAAAGGTACCGATGATGTAGCGGACAGTGTGATAGATACGAATGACGGTCATAAGGATTCGGAGAACTTTGCCACCAGGGCAGAAGCAGTGCAGGCACTGTATGAGGCAGCAGGCAGCCCAAAGGTAAAAGGGAAACCCCGATTTACAGATGTACCGGCCAATGCTGCATATGCCGATGCAGTAAAATGGGGCGAAGATAATAAAATCTGTTTCGGATTCCCGATGATCAGTTCGGACACATTCTGTCCTGACGAGCTCATAAACAGACAGGATTTTGCCCTTATGGCTCACCGTTATGCAGACTATCTGGGATTCGGAACCGCATTTGACTACGGCAGGACCGACTGGTTCAATGACTTCACCGATATTGACTTTTATGCATGGGGCCCCTTTACATGGGCGGTACAGTGGCGGGTGCTGAGCGTTGACCAGGATAAGAACCTTTGCTATCCCCACGGAAGACTGACTAAGGCCGAACTTAAAGCAGGTGTGGCAGAAATCTTTGATTTGGATGAAGGTGCGGCATATTCCGGCAAAGTTGGCGGAAATGACGGGAATCCAAATGAGTGAGACCGAACAAAAAGGTTTTATAGACAAAGTTATATAGGGCAACAAACCTTGCCACAGCCGGCAGATATGCTTGCTGTGAAATCAGACGTTTGACTCCTGCATAATATAATAATGGGAGGACTACCATGAATTATCGGATAAAATTTGTATGGGACAATGAAGCAGATGTATGGATCGCAACGAGTGAAGATGTTCCGGGACTTGTGTTAGAATCAGGATCATTTGATGCACTTGTTGAAAGAGTTAAATATGCATTGCCGGAGTTGATAGAGTTGAATAGAAGAGTGGGATAGGTTTGAATTTTTAGAGAGGTTGACTACAGTTGAGGATCCTGCATGATTTTCAGATTTTCTATATACAAATACGCGGCGGTGTTTCAAGATATCACATTGAGCTGACTGATGAGTTGATCAAAGAGGGCTATGAAACAGAACGGTTTATTTTGTTTCCTATCAATAAATACTACAATGATCGAAAAAAAATAAGCAATACGATTCGAGAGAAAATATACAGAAAGTTTGTGCTTTCAAGGTTTAATCGGAAACTATACTTGCTAAATCGGAAAAAGACACTTAGCAGGATACGCAGAAAAAAATATGATATAGTTCATATGACATGGACGGATCCATATCTGTTCGATGCGGGAATAACGACAACAAAAATTGTTGTGACGATACATGACATGATTCATGAGCTTCTATTGGACAAGTCGGACGATATAAAAGATGAAATATATAAAAAAAAGAGAGCGATATACGAGTCAGACGGGATAATAGCTATATCAGAAAACACAAAGGCAGATATATTGAGATTGTACCAGGATATCGATCCAAATAAGATTAGAGTTATATATCATGGAACGAATCATCTCCCCAATCCAATAAAAAATGTTCAAATAGACAATATGGAAAAATATCTGCTTTTTGTAGGTGTCAGGGATGATTATAAACGCGGAATGTGGTTTATCAAAGAAATATGTGGTTTGCTTAAGGAAAAGAATCTAAAACTGTTATTTGTCGGAGGCAGAAGTTTTTCCAATGAAGAAAAGGAATTGATAGATAAATGTGGTATAGCAGACAGGGTATTGCAGCTTGATCTGTCAGACGGAGAATTGGCATATGCATATCGGAATGCAGTCTGCTTTGTGTATCCGACATTGTACGAGGGGTTCGGTTTTCCGATACTCGAAGCGTTCGATAACGGATGTCCGGTGGTATGTACTCGATCAAGTTCGTTGCCGGAAGTTGGCGGTGATGCAGCTACGTATTTTGATACAGATGATGCGGATAGCATGAGAGAAAAGATCTGTGACTTTTGTGATAAACCGTCTGTAAGGGAGATGTATGTAAAAAAAGGTTTTGATAGAACACATTTATTCAAGTGGGAGAAGACAGCGGAAGAGACATTGAATTTCTATAACGACATGATTAAGGGAATTTGACATGAGAGAGATAACCCTCGAAGAAATGAAAAAAATCCAAATGGCTATTTTGGATAATGTTGCGGCTTTTTGTGACGAGAATAGTATAAAATACTGGTTAGATGGAGGAACACTTCTAGGAGCTGTTAGACATGGCGGGTACATACCCTGGGATGACGATATTGACATAGGGATGTTAAGAGATGACTATGATAGATTTTTAAGCTTATATAAAGATAAATCGGGGAAATATTCACTTATGGGATGTGAATTCGACAATAAAACTCCGGTGCCATTCTTAAAAGTGATTGATAATGATACAGTTTTGTATGAACCTGATGAGTTTGGTCTAAAGTTGGCGGTATATATCGATATTTTTGTGTATGACAATGCGCCCAAATCTGATGAAGAAGTGGAGCAGATGTTTGATACAAGAGATAAGTTCTTGGATCTTTCTCTGGCACAGCGAAACAAAACCTGGCCAAGGGCATTTCGCCATAAGCTTGGAATGTTAAGATTTAGGATTATGAAAATGTATTTTAGAGATAAGTGCTATTATGTTCGAAAAATAATAGCCAATTCTAAAAAGCATAATACGGAATATTGTTCACGTGTAGGGAATTTTATGGGATATTCGAGGTTTACATGTGACAAAGATGTATTATCAGATACAACAGAGGTTGTTTTTGAAGGAAAAAAGTATAAGGCTCCTGGAAAATATGAAGAATGGCTAAGGGCTGTATTTGGTGATTACATGAAATTGCCTCCTGTGGAACAACGAGTTTCGACTCACAGGTACAAGGCTTTTTATAAATGATGAAATAAAGGGAGTTATAAAATGTCAGATAATAGAATTGTAAAGGAAAAAGTGGATATTGATGTCGATAAAGTTCATTCTTTTTTTGACAACAGAGTTAACAAGAAGCTTTTTCATAGGTATAATCTTGTGAATTATCAAGATAACAATCCGGAACTCGCATTAAGGCGTGATCGGGCTGAAAAACAAAAAATCATACCATACCTATCACTTACGAAAGATAGTAGAATACTAGATATAGGATGTGGCGTTGGCAGATGGGGAGATGAATTAGTGCTGTCGCTTTCTGGCGATGGAGAATATGTGGGAGTGGATTATAGTGAAAAAATAATACAGGTAGCCAAAAAAGCATGTAAAGAAGATAATACAGAAAGCAAAAGGAATTATTATATTGGAAGTTTTCAACAGGTTTTGGAGGTGCTTGAAAAAAATAAAGTTCAGAGTCGTTTCGATATAGTAATTGTAAATGGTGTTATGTCATACATTAATGATTCAGATATTCGTAAATGTTTGATGAATGTAACAAAACTTGTGAATAATAATAGTACGATATACTTGAAAGAATCAGTAGGTGTTAATTGTAGGTATACATTGAATGATATATATTCGAACGAGTTGAGTAGTAATTATAGTTCGATTTACAGAAGTATAAATGAATACAGAGAATTGTATGATGAAATATTTAAGGAGTACATCCTTAAAGCAGAAGGAGAAACATTTTCTGATGATGGGCTGAAAAATAGAAGTGAAACAACGAGTTATTACTGGATTTTTAAGGTATAATAAAATGACATAAGTGAGAAAAAAGGAAACTAAGGTGAAGAAAATATTGACATTTGGTGTCTTTGATTATTTCCATTTGGGGCACCTTCGGTTATTTAAGCAATGTAAACAATATGGCGACTATTTGATTGTCGCGGTTCAGGATGAGAAGTATATAAAAAGATATAAACCCAATGCTTCTATTTTGTACTCTACTTCAGAACGAGTAGAAATTATAGAAGCGTTAAGAATTGTTGATAGGGTAATAGTATATGATACAGTTTGTGTTGACACATTAAAAGAAATAGAATTTGATATACTTGCTTTAGGGGAAGATCATAAAGGCGAAAGATTTGATGAAATAGAGAAATGGTGCCGTAATCATGATCGAGACGTAGTACATCTTAAACGTACAGAGAAGATATCTTCATCTTTGATAAAAGATAATGTTAAGCAAAGCTTGTTTGATAAATAATCAAATTATTGATAATGCGTTTTATCGATTGAGAATCATCGGGTATGGTATCATAGAGTATGGATAGATGTGTCCGGAAAGCTCTTCGAGCAAAGGAGTATAATGGTGACCGGTTGGCTTGCGTTTCATGAAGAAGCTTATAAAGCGTGGAACCTTGCTGCAGGGCTCGGCATTTGCTCCACTTGCAGATGAAAAGATATTCAGAAATCCGGTTCTATTTCATGGTGTGATAACTTGGAATAACGGAGAAATAGACATAGCACCGGAAACAGTTTACCGGGATAGCTATGCGTATAATAGCATTGTACTATAAAAACTGTTCAGCCGCTGATTGCGGGGAGAGAAACGGAGTACGTCATTTGTGATTTTACGAATAAGACTTAGAACATAAATGAACATATGGAATGATGATGGATTGCGGTTATTATGGGTATAAAGACAAAGCTGGTAAAAAACGAAAAAATCAGATACATAGTGCGTTTTTTTAAGGGGATCGGAAACAGGGATGTCATATGGGATTCAAATCGATTATATGATAATCCCGATTCTTTTTTTGTGGAGCATTGTGGAGATGAGAACATTGGAAAACTGGTAATACCTCTTATTGTAGATCAAAGAGATGATGGATTTTGGGCTATAATGAGGCGCGTGTTGGCAGGACTGTTATATGCTGAAAACAATGGAATGACTCCGACTGTGGAGTTTTCGTTGAATGTGCCATATGCAGAAGATCCGGGTTATCTTGGGACAGATAATCCGTTTGAATATTTTTTTATGCCGATTTTGTCGGGAGATTGGAGAAAAAGCAGGGCTATAGTAAAAACAAAAGGTTTTTCCAAAGACTATTGTGGGGATAGGTTGTTTGTCGCTTTTGAGAATATTGAAAAAGAGTTTGGTAGCGATTACTGGATGAGTGATGCCTATATTGATTGTCAGGCTGCTATGTGGAAAAAGTACATACGTTTTAATGCAACTACGGAGGAAACAGTTTGTAACACAAAGGTGGTAGAAGAGATAAAACGTAATAACACGATAGGTGTTCATGTCAGGGGAACTGATTTTAATAACGGCTTAAAAGGGCATCCTGTATGTGTTCATGATAGCGAGCATATAAAAATACTAAAAGAATTAATTGATCAAAATAAATATGATCGAGTTTTTTTGGCTACAGATGAACAAAAGGTGGTTGATGATTTTAAGAGTGAATTTGGAAACTGTTTGATCTTATATGATGATATATTAAGATCGACGGATAAAAATCCTGTTCATTTAACAGAAGCAAAACGAGCTAATCACAATTATCTTTTGGGGTTGGAAATTTTAAAAGACACATATGCGCTTGCCCAGTGTAAAGGACTTGTTTGTGGAATGTCGCAGGTGATAAATGGTGTAAGAATCTTAAAACATGTTCAGGGAGAGACATTTGATGATATTATCCTAATCAATCGGGGAATAAATAAATGACAAGCGATGAATTGAGATCAGAGGGTGATGAAAAAAAAGTAACGGTAATAGTTACTATTTATAACTTGGAAGATTATATTGAGGAATGCTTGTTATCCTTGATGAACCAGAAATATAAAAATCTTGAAATAGTAGTCATTAATGATGGGTCTACAGATAAAAGTTGTGAAATAGTCGCAAAGCATTTTGAGAATGATGAGAGGATAATTCTAGTAAATAAGGAAAATGGTGGGGTTTCATCAGCCAGAAATAGCGGACTTGATATAGCAACAGGATCATATATTATGTTTGTGGATGGTGATGATGTTTTATCTCCGGAAGCAATTAAAGAGTGTGTAGATGTCTTTTCCAAAGATAAGGATGTGGATGCTGTTTTTTTTGAATGCGAAAAATTTACAAATACCCCTATTTTGTCAAATGACAATACGATTTCAGGGAAGGAATATTTGACACATCAAGAGCTGTTGCATACTATTGCAAAGGGTGATTTTGACAGTAGTATAGTGTGGGCAAAGTTGTATAAGGCAAAACTTTGGGAGAAAATCAGATTTGAGCCCGGAATGACGCGCGAGGATGAGTATGTTAATACAGATATTTATCTTCTGATAGAAAATGCAGTACGCCTTCATAAAAAGATGTATTATTACAGAATGCGTGAAGATAGTATAACACATACTGCAAACAAAAAAGGAAAAGAAGATACGGTGAAGGCTTTCGAGCATAGAATCAATCTTCTTTGTAACGGTTCAAAAGATGATTGCCTTCATAAGTTTAGATACATTGAGGCAATAAGTGATCTTTATATAGATGCTTCAGAAGATGAAAGGGCACGACTGAGAGAGATTTTTAGATTGAACTACTCATTGGGGAATAATGAAATCTTGTGGAAGCGGAGAGTATGGGTGTGGATTTTCCGGATCAGTCCAGGTTTGTTCATACGCCTTAAGGCTCTCAGGGGGAGATAGCAGTTGGTTGGTATCAGGTTTACAGATGGCGCAGAGAATATACAGAAGACTGTTTGCGAGTTATTAACGAAAAGCAATATTGAGTTTGAGTTAAGTGATCGTCCGCAGTATGTTTTTTGCAGCGTATTTGGAATGGAGCATCTGAAATACGATTGTATAAAAATCTGGTGGACAGGAGAGAATGTCAGACCGGATTTTAACCTTTATGATTATGCTATGGGATTTGACTATCTGTGTTTTGGAGACAGATATGTCAGAGCACCGTTGTATCTTTTTTATCGCAGGGATCATGAGCTTGCTCTTAATAAGCACAGAACGATCACTGAGGATATGAGTAAAAGAAAGTTCTGCAATTTTGTTTATTCCAACAAAAACGCCGCAGAAAAGAGAACGGAGATATTCGAGGCACTGTCGTCGTATAAAAAGGTTGATTCAGGAGGCAGGTATCTTAATAACATAGGCGGAAGTGTAGAAGATAAGCTTGAATTTCAAAAGCAATACAAGTTCTCGATCGCAGTCGAAAACTCTATGACACCGGGATACACAACGGAAAAGATAGTGCAGGCGTTCGCGGCGGGGACAGTTCCGATCTATTGGGGAAATGAATCAATAGGCGATGAGTTTGATGAGAATGCATTCGTTAATTGTCACAGATTTTCCAATTTGAATGATCTTGTGGAAGAAATAAAACGGATTGATAATGATGATGAGTTATATATGAAGATGCTCTGTACTCCGGCTGCAAGAGAAGAGCAGATAAAAGATAATTCTCTGATTAAGGTGGAAGAATTCTTGAAATCCATATTTATGAGAGATTATGATGCTGCGATTCGAATACATGAAAGCGCATGGAAAGATCAGGCGTTCAGGCGTCAAAAAATGATGGATCAGCTTGACAAGCACCGGATAATAAAACGTTTTATTGAAAAGTTTTAGGAAAGCAAATGATTCTGAGTATAATAGTACCTGTATTTAACGGTCGAAATTTCATAAAAAAGAGCATAGAAAACCTCACCGCTATCAGTATTCCCGATATGGAGATAATCTATGTAGACGACGGCAGCACGGATGATTCTGCTGATATAATAGAGTCTTATACCGGCTGGGATGACAGGATAAAGCTCATCAGAAAAGATAACGGTGGTCCCGGATCTGCGCGAAATGAAGGATTGATGATGGCAGCGGGGCGTTTTGTTGTTTTCGTGGATAGTGACGACAGGCTGGATATTGCATGGTTCACGGAACTTGTCCGTATTGCAGACGAGGGGGATCTTGATCTTTTACAATATGAGTATAGACTTGTGGATGAAAACGGGAGGAGTATAGAGGAACATCAGGGTAATGGTGCGGGGTTAAAAGATCGTATTATGACCGGCGCGGAATATCTGCGATGTAACGGAACAGGAGGTTCGCTTCAGGTATCCTATATATATAAAAGGCAGATGCTGATGGATAACAATATTCGTATGGCTGAGGGTGTTATCCATGAAGATGTAGAGTATGTGGCAAAAGTGCTGTGGTTTGCGCAGAAGTTATACATATCTGAACGATGTGTATATAACTATACCATGAGACAGGGATCCATAATGCATACAAAGGGACGAGTTCATAAGATCGATTTTGGAAGTTCCGTTTCGAGGCTTGTAAAATTTGCTCAAAGTGAAGTGGATGAACAAACTTACAAAGAGTTTTTTGTCCCATATATAGCATTAAACTATTATAATATTGCTCATGTTGCTTTACAAAACGGAATGAGTATCAGAAAGATTTTTAGGGATGAGCCGGAATTAAAGCGAGAGATATTGAATTGGCTCGCGATGGCTGAAAACAAAAAGTATAAGTTTCAGTATATATGTTTGAAAAACGGTTTTTATGAGCTGTATTCCCTGTTTTATAAAATCTATAACCGTATAAGAGTTAGCCATATACAGGGATAAGGAAAACATATCATACAGGATAACATAATGAATACAGAAATACTGAACGTCGGCGTGGTACAGTTTGTCAATGCGCCATATAAAGATGAAACATACAGGTGTCTTCAGGAACACTATCCGGTTAAGCTGATCATAGGAACGTTCAGTTTTGAGGATAACCATCCTGAGTGGAAATACGAGAACAGGGATGCCAATAGGAGCGATTCTGTTCGTGATTTTTTGAAAAAGAACGGAAAGTCATTTGATGCTCTGATTGTCAGCGGGTATAATGAGAAAGTTTCGAGATACGCGATTTTGTTTGCAAAAACACACAGGATTCCTCTGATAATGGCTGCAGATACAGTGGAAAGCTTTGGTCATGAACTGATAAAAAAGCTTATTTACAGGATGACGGATGCGTTTTGGGTTCCGGGAGACAGATCAAAAAATTTTTTTCTTTCACGAAATATCGATAATGACAAGATATATACGGGCGGATACACATATGATTATCTGAAGATCAGGGAAAGGGTCATGTCGATCGATCGCTCGACGATGCGAAACAGGTTGGGTATTTATGAAGACTGTTTTGTATATCTGTTTGTCGGAAAACTGATATCGGGCAGAAAAGTGAAGGATCTGATCGATGCTTTTATGATGATGGAATCAAGCAGGATAAAGCTCATCATCATAGGAAACGGAGAGCAAAAGAATATAGTAGACGAAGCCACGAAATGCGATAAGAGGATAGTTCCCGTTTCGGAGGTTGATCTTGAGCATTTATATGACTATTATGCGATCGCTGATGCGTATGTTCATCCGGGCAAGGAGCCGTATTCATGCGCAGTGATGCAGGCTGCAGCGGCTGCACTGCCTGTGATAGCTACGAGGGAGGTTGGTGCGATCGATGATTTTATGCGTGATGGAGAGAACGGGATGATCGTTCCGTACGGAAATGCCGATGAGTTACATAAAGCGATGGAGAATGTTTTGATCAACTTCGAACAATTCAGAACCGGTGCAAAAACCGTGCAGTCTTATGTTTGTGATAAACTGGGAACGGATCATGCGTCAGGACAATTGTATGATGCCATACGGTATGCAGTGAAAAGATGAAACAAAGGGTAAGGTCAGATTTCTGTTGACGGATGATCGCAGACAATAAAAACAGCGGGTGCGTAAAAACGCACCCGCCTCTGCGTATTTTCGATCTGTCAAAGATCGGTCCCGGTCATCATTCCCCGGCGATCTGTATGAGCTTCTTCTCCGGAACCTCCGGGACGGCTTCTTTCTTGGGAACGAATATCTTTAAGATGCCGTTCTCGAAGTTGGCCTTAATATCTGTCTCGTCCACTTCCTCGCCGACATAGAAGGATCTGCTGCAGTTTCCGTAGAAACGCTCCCTGCGGATGTACTTGCCGTTGTCATCCTTTTCGTCCTTCTCGTCTTTCTTGGAAGCAGTGATGGTCATGTAACCGTCCTTAAGTTCTGCCTGGACGTCCTCTTTGTTGTAGCCCGGAAGTTCGATGGCAAGATCAAAGCCACCGTCGGTTTCTTTTATATCGGTCTTCATTACAAGGTTGTGTGGGATAGGAGAAGGTCTTCCTGTTCTGCCCGGTCTCATCCAATCGTCATCAAAAAATCCATCCAATAAGTTTTCTCCAAAGATGCTCGGTACTAACATAAGTCATGCCTCCTTTTTGTAATGTTTGCGTCGGGTGAAGGGTGATTTTTTGAAAGACGCTGTTCCTGCGCTTTACGAATCCCGATCATCCCGGTGTTGTTTTATTATGTTTCGTTCAGGTTTTCCCTTGAACTGTGATCATAATATCACAACTATTAGCACTCGTCAATAGTGAGTGCTAATAAAAATTGTGAATCTTTTGTGAACAAATAATCAGATACGAAAGTCGGTTCGCTTGACAGTGACGACTCAAAGTGCTATCTTTCAGAGTTAATGATAGTTTTTTCAAAGACAGAGGATAGTTGATATGGATAAAACAAAACGCAGAAATACACTATTACTATGTTTTGTGATACTGGCAGCTGTCGTGGCGGGCATCATATTTACACAGCCCTATTCCGAACATCATGAGTCGATACAGGAAGCCATGAGAGATGCGGTTTTGCATGACGTCAACAAGATAAACGTATTCGGTATCGCTGTGGATCCCTCGCTTGCGTCGGGATTTGTGGTCACGGCGGCTTTGCTTTTCATAGCGCTTCTGATACGCATTTTTGCAATACCGAAGTTCAAGTTTGTTCCGGGAAAGTTCCAGCTCCTGATAGAGGAATGGGTAGGGCTTTTTGACAGACTGGCCAAGGGCAACAGCCCGCACAGGAACAGAGCGTTGGGAGCTTATATCTTTGCGGCGGGATCCTATATTTTCACAGGCACGATGTTTGAGCTTTTCGGAATTCAGGGCCTCACTACAGAGGGACATTCGATATCACTACCCGCGCCACTGGCCAATATCAACGGCGCCATAGCTATGGGATGTTTTTCATACCTCTTCATCATGTTTGGTGGGCTGACGTCAAACGGAGGAAAGGGAGTCCTTGGTACTTTGAAGGAGTTTTCTCTTCCTCTTTCCATGACATTCCGACTTTTTGGCGCACTGTTGTCCGGTATGCTCACCACGGAGCTTGTGTATTACTTTATAACGCTGAGTTTTGTGCTGCCGGTTCTGGTGGGTGTGCTCTTCACCGTATTACATGCGCTGATACAGGCTTACGTGCTGACGATGCTTACTTCCGTATACTATGGCGAGGTGACAGAAAAGCATGAAAAGAAGCCCAAAAAGAAAAAGGTTGAGGCGGAGGCAGCAGCTGCCTGATCGCACATTCGGAATTTTTTATCATATTTCATAAAGAAGCTTTACAGCTACAAAGGAGGACGTAATGGGAACATTGATGACAATCGCAACATTGTTGGCAGCTACCGACATTTCCGGAAAGGCCATAGGAGCAGCCATAGTGGTAGGACTTGCTGCATTAGGCGGCGCTATAGGTATGGGAATCGCGATAGCAAAATCTAATGAAGGCGTTTCGAGACAGCCTGAGGCCGCCGGAGAGATCAGAACAGTCATGATGCTCGGTCTGGTGTTCATAGAGACAGTCGTTATCTATGCGTTGATCGTGGCAATCCTTATCGTGTTTGTAATGTGAGGGAGAAACGATCATGACGAAGTCATGATTAGTAATCGTTTCGACCGATATGGCAGGATTGCAAAGCAATCGTGCCGATACCTATTAGTGAGAAACGATCATGACGAAGTCATGATTAGTAATCGTTTCGACCGATATGGCAGGATTGCAAAGCAATCGTGCCGATACATATTATAGTGGATGTTGGAGGTGCGAATATGCCATTAGGAATAGATTTTGCGCAGATTCTTTTACATCTGTTCAATGTTGTCATCCTGTTCGGCGGCTTGTATATACTGTTGTATGCTCCTGTGCTGGATTTTATGAAAAAGCGCGAGGATCATTACAAAGGGCTTGAGGAAGAGGCTGAGCGCAAGATGAGCGAGGCCATGGAAAAAAGCGCCGAATACGATGAAAAGATGAGCAAGCTGGATGCCGAGCTGACTGCAAAGAGAGCGGAAGCTGAGAAAGAGCTTCAGCAGCTTCGCCATGACAAGGAGCAGGAAGCAAAAGCTCAGGGCGCGAAGATCCTTGAAAAAGCTGAGAAGACTGCTAATGAACAGCGCAGGCTGATCCTTCAGGGTGCAAAGGACGATGTAAAGAAGATCGTAGAGCTTGCAACACAGAAGATTGTATTGGAAAACACACAGGATGCCAACATAGATGCATTCCTCGAAGAAGCAGAGAGGGGGATAGCCGATGTCTGATATCAAGGGCGGGAACGCAGTTCTCTATTCGGCAAAAAGACCCTCCGATGATCAGCTCGCGCGCATAAAAAAGTTCGTTGATGCCCGCTATGAAGGTATCAGTGATATTTTATGGGAACAGGATGATAAGTGTTTTCCCGGTTTCAAGTTAAAGATAGGAGATGACGTCTTTGACTGGACCAGGGAAGGACGTCTTGTACAGTTCAGGGACGAGCTTCAGGCGGTCGCTGACAGAGCGGATGAGTCTGATAATGTTATCTCCATGTACCGCGAGGCTGTTGAAAAATGGCACGCAAGACCCGCCGCTGAGGAAGAGGGCGTTGCGGTAATGGTAGGAGACGGCATCGTCATCGTGGATGGTCTTCCTGGGGTTGTATACGGCGAGATCGTGGTGTTTGAGACCGGCGTTAAAGGTATGGTGCAGGATCTGACACCGGATAGCGTCGGCGTAATATTGTTCGGCGACGAGTCGGAGGTTACGGAGGGCTCACGAGTAAGACGTACTCATAAGATGGCAGGTATGCCTGTGTCGGACGGCTTCATAGGCAGGGTAATAAATGCTCTGGGAGAGCCTGTGGATGATGCGGGACCGATATTTGCCGATGGGTATCGCATGATTGAGACACCTGCTCCCGGCATAATCGAGCGTGCTCCCGTGGACACGCCCATGAACACAGGGCTTTTGTGTATTGATTCTATGTTCCCTATCGGTAGGGGGCAGAGAGAGCTTATAATCGGTGACAGGCAGACAGGAAAGACCACTGTTGCTATCGATACCATATTAAATCAAAAAGGAAACGGTGTTATCTGTATATATGTTGCCATCGGCCAGAAAGCCGGCAGTGTGGCGCAGCTTGCCCATACACTGAGAGAGGCAGGTGCTATGGATTACACCATCATCGTGAACGCATCGGCCAGTGAGACCGCTTCGATACAGTATATCGCTCCCTATGCAGCATGTTCTTTGGGCGAGTACTTCATGTACAAGGGTAAAGATGTGCTGATCGTTTATGACGATCTTTCAAAGCATGCGGTTGCTTATCGTGCGCTTTCTCTGTTGCTGGAGAGGTCACCGGGACGTGAGGCTTATCCGGGTGATGTATTCTATCTGCATTCACGACTTTTGGAGAGATCGGCAAGACTTTCCGATGAACTTGGCGGGGGCAGCATAACTGCGCTTCCTATAGTCGAGACACAGGCCGGTGATGTTGCTGCGTACATTCCTACCAACATCATCTCCATCACGGACGGACAGATCTTTTTGGAGAGCGACCTATTCTATTCGGGACAGAGACCTGCTGTTAACGTTGGACTTTCGGTTTCCCGTGTGGGTGGCGCAGCTCAGACAAAAGCCATGAAAAAAGCCACAGGTTCATTAAGACTCGATCTTTCACAGTACAGGGAGATGGAGGTTTTCACACAGTTCTCCAGCGACCTTGATGAACTTACCAAAAAACGTCTCGTCTACGGTCAGGGACTTATGAGGGTGCTGCGTCAGGAACAGGGCAAACCCTTCAAGGAGCATGAGCAGGTTATCATCCTGATATGCGCAACCGCACACATTATGCAGGATGTGCCTTTAGGTGAGATAGCAGCCTTCCGCAGGAAGCTTTTGGATTACTTTGAGACAGAGCATGCGGATATATGCTCAAAGATAGACAGCGAACATGTTATCACCGATGATGACAAGAAATTCATCATCGACTGCGCAAAGGATTTCGCAGGGATAGCAGAATAAGAGGGTGACGGCATATGCCACAGGCAAAAGAGATAAAGAGCCGTATCGCCAGCGTTTCCAACACGCAGAAGATCACAAACGCAATGTATCTCATCTCCTCCACCAAGCTGAAGAAAGCCAAGGAGGGACTTGCGAAGACAAGACCGTATTTTGAGATGCAGGAAAAAGAGATCAGGCGTATATTCCAAAGCAGGCACGGTATAGAATCGAGATATTTTTATCCGGAGACCGGGCGTAAAACATCGGAAGTATATTCCTATCTTGTGATCACCGCGGACAAAGGACTGGCGGGCGCTTACAATTTTAACGTCATAAAGAAGGTTGAAGCAGAGCTGAAAAAACATAAAGATTTCAAGCTTTATGTGGTGGGTGAGTACGGCAGAAGATATTTCAGAAAGCACAATATTCCCATAGAGCAGTCTTTCCTGTACACAGCCCAGAATCCGTCTCTGCAGAGAGCCAGGGATATCTGTTCCATAATGCTGGGAGAGTTTGATGAGGGCAAGGTGGATGAGATCAGAGTCATCTACAGCGACATGGAGAGCGATCTGGTATCCGAAGTAAAGATGGAGAGGCTCTTACCCTTTGAGCGAAAGCCCTTTCTGACACCTGAAGAAAAAAAGACTCAAAAAGATATACAATATAAATTTACACCTTCTGTGACAGAGGTGTTGAACAGCGTTATACCGGGATATGTCACGGGATTTATCTACGGAGCGCTGGTGGACAGTTTTTCGGCTGAGCAGAACGCCAGGATGAATGCGATGCAGAACGCTAACGACAATGCCGAGGAACTGATGGAGGAGCTCCAGACAGAGTATAATAAGGTGCGCCAGGCGGCCATCACCCAGGAGATCACAGAGATTGCAGCGGGCGCCAGGGCACAGAAGAAAAAGAAGAAGAAAAAGCTGATGTTGATGCAGAGTAAGGCATCGAAGACAACGGAGGCATGAGAAATATGATATCCGGAAAGATAATACAGGTTTCGGGTCCCGTGGTAGATGTGGCATTTGAAGGTGCCATGCCTAAGATAAGGGAAGCCCTGACCGTTGAAGTAGAAGGAAAAAAGAGAGTGATGGAGGTGTCGCAGCTTCCCGGAGGACATGTGGCAAGATGCATTTTGCTGGCTCAGAGCGAAGGTCTGGCAAGAGGTATGGAAGTCACTGCTACAGGCGAGGGAGTTAAGGTTCCGGTAGGACCGAACACCATCGGCAGAATGTTCAATGTTCTGGGTGAGCCTATAGACGGCGGCGCAGAGATCCCGGCAGATGCAAAGCGCTGGAACATTCACAGAAAATCCCCCTCTTTTTCAAAACAGAGTGTGGATGTTGAGATCCTGGAGACAGGCATAAAGGTCATCGATCTTTTGGAACCATATGCAAGAGGCGGAAAGATCGGACTTTTCGGAGGAGCCGGTGTGGGAAAGACGGTTCTGATCCAGGAGCTTATTCATAATGTTGCCATGGAGCACGGCGGATATTCTATTTTCACAGGCGTGGGTGAGCGAAGCCGTGAGGGAAACGATCTCTGGAATGAGATGAAGGAGAGCGGCACAATAGATAAGACGGCCATGGTGTTCGGACAGATGAATGAGTCCCCCGGTGTCAGGATGAGCGTTCCCTTGACGGGACTCACCATGGCAGAGTATTTCCGTGATGAAGAACACAGAGATGTGCTTTTGTTCATAGATAATATTTTCCGTTTTGTGCAGGCTGGTTCGGAGGTTTCTACCTTGCTTGGACATATGCCCTCAGCCGTAGGTTATCAGCCTACTCTGGCACAGAACATGGGAGCATTGCAGGAGAGGATCACATCTACTGCGGACGGATCCATAACTTCTGTTCAGGCGGTTTATGTGCCTGCGGATGACCTTACGGATCCGGCTCCGGCGACCACATTCACTCATCTTGATGCCACCACGGTTTTGAGCCGTGCCATTGTGGAGCAGGGTATTTATCCGGCGGTGGATCCGCTGTTCTCTACATCGAGGATCTTAAGTCCTCAGGTTGTGGGCGAGAGACATTACCGCGTTGCCCGTACGGTTCAGGAGTATTTGCAGAAATACAGCGAGCTTCAGGATATTATAGCGATCCTCGGTATGGAAGAGCTTTCCGACGAGGACAAACAGGTGGTCATACGTTCCCGCAGGATCATCAGATTCCTGTCACAGCCCATGTTTGTGGCAGAGAAGTTTACCGGCGTCCCCGGCGCTTACGTTCCGGTGGAAGAGACTGTGAACGGATTCGAGGCGATATTATCCGGCGAATATGATGATCTTCCGGAGATGGCTTTCTATAATGTGGGCACCATACAGGATGCTAAAAAGAAGGCTGAGACACTGTGATCATGTAGCGGCAGGTCGTAAAAGCCTGTGGAAATAATGAGTTTTGAGTGCCCGGGATCTTAATGTTGTATATGATGAAAGGCTGGTCACATTATGGCTAATGCATTCAAACTACATATATGTGATGCGGACGGAATATTTTTTGACGGGGATGCCGAGAGCGTTGTGGTGCCGTCATCGGACGGGATGGTAGGCGTTATGGCTCACCATCGAAACGAGGTTTTCTCTGTTGAACCGGGACCGTTAAAATATAAAACTCCAGACGGAGAAGAGCATCACGCCTTTGTGTCATCGGGGATGATGCGCATAGAGGATGGAGATGTGTTGCTGCTGGTGGAGGATGCCGAGCGCCCTGAGGACATTGACGAAGATCTTGCAAGACGCGAGGAGGAAGCTGCCAGAGAGGCAATGCTGCAGCGGCAGAGCGCCAGGGATCACATCATGGCGGAGGCGGCGCTTCACCGTGCCATTAACAGACAGAAAGTCAAGAGAACATTCAAGTAGATCATAGTGCGAGTAGGGGAGATGTGCCCCTACTCGATTTGTTTCTAAATAGTTACTATTCACAGTCAATATCAGATAGTAGGTCGGGTGACTGCTTGCAGGCAAACCCGACCGAATATCTGATATTGGCTGGAAGAAGTCACTTTACATACATAAAATAGGCAGTCGCGATATATGAAGAAATGCTAAAGCATTTCTTTGATGTCTCAAAGCCGACGGGCTCCCCTCAATCAAAGATTGAGGGGCAGAGACGGTAGGGATTTGCAAAGGCAGTTCTGCCAGCTTGCTGAGCAGAATGCCTATGCAAAGACAGGCCTATGAATGTATGTATAGTGGCTGTGAATAGTAACTACTATTCACAGTCAGTATCCGATATACGGTTGGGTTGGCTGCAATAGTAACCCTGCTCACCTGTAGATCTCATATTTCAGTCCGGAAGAAAAACAATCGCTGATACCATCTGTGATGGTGACTGCACCGTCATCGTCAACCAGAATGCAGTCAAACATATCCCTGTGTTCACTCCACAAAGAAAGCGCCCTGTCTTTTCCCATTACAAACAGTGCAGTGGAAAGACCGTCTGCCAGGCATCCGTCTTCAGATATAATGCTGACACTTATCAGTCCGCTGTCGGCCGGATATCCGGTTGATGGATCTATGATGTGGTGATAACGCACACCGTCATCCTCGAAAAACCTCTCGTAGCCGCCACTGGTGATGACCGATTTATCGGACACCTCCACAACGCCGAGATAATCTGCGTTTTTAAGCGCCGATATCTTCGAATCCACATCGGGATTCTCTATAGCCACCCTCCAGGGTTTGCCTCCCGGCTTGGTACCGTAAGCCGCAACATTGCCGCCCAAAGATACGATACCGCTCATTACGCCCTCTTCCCTAAATATCTCTATCAGCCTGTCAGACGTATAACCCTTCGCAATACCGCCAAGACCGATCTCGACATTATCGGGAAGACTTGCGGTACGATCCGCGGCATCACCTTTAATCTCAACAAAGCTCTGATCAACGAACTGCAGAGCATCATCTATCTCATCCTCTGCCGGCACACGGTTTTCGCCTGTGGTGAACCCCCACAGTTTTACAACCGGATAGACAGTGATGTCAAACGCCCCTTCCGTCAACTCTGATACTTCCCCTGAACGGCATATTATATCAAACGTGTCGGCCGATATTTGTATGTTTTTTTCCGAATTCAGTCTGCCTATCTCGCTGCCCGGATCCTGTGCGTCGAAAAGTCCGTCAAGACGTTCTATTTCCTTAACGCACCTTTCTGCCGTTTCCTGCGCGTTCTCGCCGTACACCCTGACATTCATGAAGGTGTCCATTGCAAATACATCTTTTGACACCTCGGGCATGGCTTTTTCGCATGCCGTAAGACACAAGGCTACTCCGGCCACGAGCAGACATGACATTATCTTTTTACCGATCACAGAAAACAAAACCCTCCGTGACATATTGTTTTAATCCAGCGGGATCTCGCAGATCTTCCCGTCATCGTCATATGTAAGTTCCGCTACACATACGGATCTATGGAACAGGCTTCCGCCCGGCAGCCTGTCATTGTGATAGAAAAGATATGACTTTCCGTTAAAATCACAGATACCCGGGTGATTGGTAAAGCAAGGGCCTTCCTGCATTATGACTCCGCCGTAAACCCACGGTCCCGTCGGCGAAGCCGAGGTAGAATAAGCCAGATGCTCGTTTCTCTTTTCGCCCTGTGCAAAAGCAGCGTATACCATATAGTAGATGTTATTTCTCTTGTAGAACCACGGACCTTCTCCATAGGTGGTTCCGGTGTAATGACTGCCCTTGGCAAAGGCCTCTTCAGTCATTGGAATGCGTCCGATGCCCACAGTCTCATCATAGGATATCATGTCCTCATTAAGCTTGACATAGCGAAGTTCCGGATTTCCGAAATAAAGATAAGCCTGGCCGTCATCATCTATATAGACCGTAGGATCGATGTCATTCCAGTCGCCCTCGTCGATAAGCGGATATCCCAGATCCTTAAACGGTCCGGTCGGACTGTCGGAAACGCCCACCGCGATAGCCATACCGCTCTCTTTTTTGTGAACCGGACAATAGAGATAAAACTTTCCGTTTCTTTCTATGCACTGCGGTGCCCATGCGCGGTCGTCAGCCCACTCGATGTCGTCCAGCGAAAAGATCTTGCCGTGATCTGTCCACTCTTTCATATCTTTGGTTGAAAAACATCTCCAGTCATACATTGTGTAAAAATCGTTCACCAGCTCATCCTCGTCATGAGTGGTGTAAAGATACAGTGTGTCCCCCGAAACCATAGGCGCCGGATCTGCCGTATAGATGTTCTTTACTATTGGTTCTCTGCTCATTTTTACTCCTCCATAATAATTTTTTATCCCAACTATCACAGATCGTGACTTTATCCTGATAGTTCCTCACCTACGATGCTTCGTAGCGTCCTGCCTGTACGCGCCACATTCCCGCATACAATCCGTTCCTGGCCAGCAAGCTGTCATGTGTTCCTTCCTCCGCGATACGGCCGTTTTCCAACAGGATTATCCTGTCGGCATCTCTCGTGGTAGAGAGTCTGTGTGAAATATAGAACACTGTTTTTCCTTTGGCAGCAGACTCCATCGCCTTATTTAACTCATACTCGGCCAAAGGATCAAGGGCGCTGCTTGGCTCATCCATAATGAGTATGTCTGCATCCTTGTAAAACGCTCTGGATATGGCCACTTTCTGGCTCTCTCCGCCGGAAAGATTAACACCCTCTTTATCGAACTCCGCCGTGATCTGTGTGTCCAGACCCTTAGGCAAAGTCTTAAGCCTCTCGCCAAATCCGGCTCTCTCCAAAGATGATACCACATTTTCAGTATTATTATCTCCGGCGGATTCGTCCGGATCCCGCATCAGGACATTTTCTTTCAGGCTTGCTCCGTACATCTGATAATCCTGGAAAACAACACCTATGCGATGACGATAGTCATAAGGCTGAAAGTCTTTTATGTCACGGCCGTGATACATTATTCTGCCCCCTGTGGGGTCATACAGCCTCATCAAAAGTTTGATCAGCGTTGTCTTTCCGGCACCGTTGTATCCGACGATGGCTATCTTTTCTCCGGGCTTCACTTTAAGCGAAACATCTTTTAATGTATCTTCCATACCTTCCTGATAGCGGAAGCTTACATGGTCCAGCACCAGTTCGGAATTACCTTCCGGAACTTCCTCGCCTTCCATGATCTTCATCTTCGGCTCATAATCCAAAAATGCGCGTATCTTGTCGACATACAGGCTGTTTTCCTGCGCTTTCGGGAATATTTCCGCCATATTGGCCATGCCGCGTCTCAAACTTCCCGTCCGGTTAAAGAGCACCACCGCGTTACTGTAATCAATGGTATGCAGCACTGCCGCCTGAAACACGAGGTATGTGATATACAGTCCGTCCATGATAAAATCACCCGCCACGTAATCACGCAGGAATGTGAGGATTGAACGCTTTGCGCCGACCTTCCTCTGCTCACCGATGATCTCGTCGTTGGTATCCCTAAACTCTTTCTCAAGAGAATCTCCCACCTCGGGGTGGAGCCTTAACTCCTTGGCATAGTCGTTCAGATAGAAAACACGACTGACGTAGTTTCTCTTTCGCTCCAGGGGATTTACCTTGAGGCGCACGTCATAGTTCAGCTTATTTATCAGCTTTGCCACCAAAAATCTCATTACAAATGATGCAAACACGAAAAAGATTCCCGCAGCATCCGTCACCAGATAGAAAACACCGGTGGTGAAGATTATGGTC
>JAEEGL014689778.1_pt1 | contig 32491 bp, 34 predicted proteins | sample 9134231 | NCBI WGS metagenome assembly JAEEGL01 (sample SAMN16246548, study PRJNA631951) | gut metagenome | biome: gut microbiome; feature: rumen; material: fiber-attached | host: Bos | place: Iran: Karaj | collected 2018-10
ATAAAAATAGCTGTTTTAACATAAGTTTTAGATTATTTTCTTAATCCTAATTTAGCAACAATTGCTCTATAACGTTCAACATCTGTTTTAGCTAAGTAGTTTAATAAGTTACGTCTTTTACCAATCATTTTTAATAATCCTCTTCTTGAGTGATTATCTTTAGCATGAACTTTAAGATGTTCTGTTAATTCAGCAATTCTTTCTGTTAAAATTGCTATTTGTACTTCTGAAGAGCCTGTATCTTTATCATCTCTTCTGTATTCTGCGATGATTTCTTGTTTACGTTCTTTTGTCATTGCTTTATACCTCCATTTATAAATTTGCCATAAACTGAGTAATAAGAGAGATTTACTTAAACTAAGTATATGGTATTGCTATTAGCATATTACATTATAACACGATATCTACTATAATGCAAGTACTTTAAACCAATTATTCTAACTATTTTTTTCGATATAATTCCATGAATCACGGCACATATCTTCTATTCCAAGTTCTGCTTTCCAACCCAATTCATTTAATGCTTTTGTTGGATCTGCATAACATGTTGCAATATCTCCTGGTCTACGTTCTACTATTTTGTAATTTACTTTTCTACCAGTAACCTTTTCAAAAGAATTTACCATATCTAAAACGCTGTAACCAGTGCCTGTTCCTAAATTATATATATATAGACCTTGATTTTCTTTATTTAATTTTTCTAATGCTTTAATATGGCCTTTTGCTAAATCCACAACATGAATATAATCTCTAACACCTGTACCATCTTTTGTTGGATAATCATTTCCGAATACACTTAAGCACTCAAGTTCACCACTTGCGACTCTTACAACGTATGGCATTAAATTATTTGGAATACCTTTTGGACTTTCTCCAATCAAACCACTTTTGTGAGCTCCTACTGGATTAAAGTAACGCAAAATGCATATGTCCCAAGTATTATCTGATTTATATAAATCCTTTAAGATTTGCTCAATAAATAATTTTGTTGTTCCATAAGGATTAGTTGTTCCACCAACTTTAGTTTCTTCAGTAATTGGAATTTGTTCTGGATCACCATAAACTGTTGCACTTGAAGAAAATACGAATTTTTTACATCCATATTTTTTCATAGTTTCTAATAATACTACACATCCAGTAATATTATTATGATAATACATAAGAGGCTCTTTTACTGATTCTCCTACTGCTTTATATCCAGCAAAATTTAATACTGCATCTATTCTATTTTCTTCAAATATTTTTTCTAAAGCACTTCTATCTTTATAATCTACTTGGTAAAATTTAAAATCTTTACCAGTAATTTTTTTAATATTTTCAATAGCACTCATATTACTATTTGAAAAATCATCAACAATTACTATATCATATCCCGCATCTAATAATTCTACTGCTGTGTGACTTCCAATAAAACCTGCACCACCAGGTAATAATACTGCCATAATTTATCTCCTTTTTAATGAGTTAAAAACCAGTTCTTGCCTTCATTGATATCCACTTTTAATGGAACTTTTAACTTAACTGCGCCTTCCATACATGTTTTCAAAATTTCTTTTACTTGCTCTTTTTCTTCTTCTGTTGTTTCAATTAAAAGCTCATCATGAATTTGTAAAACAATCTTTGAACTAAGTCCTTGTTTTTTGAATTCATTATAAACATTAACCATTGCAATTTTCATAATATCTGCTGCTGTACCTTGAATTGGTGTATTCATAGCACAACGTTTTCCAAATTCACGGATATTATAATTGTTTGAAGTAATTTCTGGTATATATCGTCTACGGCCATAAACTGTAGTTACATAGCCATCTTGAACAGCTTGCTCTACGATAGAATGCATATAATCATTAATGCCTTTATATGTTTCTAAATATTTATTAATATATTCACGAGCATCATTTCTAAGCATTCCAATTTGCTCTGCTAAACCATACTCAGATATACCATAAACTATACCAAAATTAACTGCTTTCGCACGACTACGAAGTTGCTTGCTTACACTATCTTGTTCAACTCCGAATACTTGACTTGCTGTTATTGTATGAATGTCTTTATCTTGTTTAAAAGCATCAATCATTTTTTCATCATTTGAAATATGTGCCAATACTCTTAATTCAATTTGTGAATAATCACTATCTACAAATATTTTATTCTTATCTGCTTTAAAGAACTTACGAATCTTTTTACCAAGTTCAGTTCTTACTGGTATATTTTGTAAATTAGGATCTGTTGAACTTAATCTGCCTGTAGCAGTTACTGTTTGATGGAAATATGTATGTACTCTTCCATTATTAGAATGAATAAATGGCATTAATCCATCAACATAAGTTGAATTTAATTTGACTAATTTACGATAATCTAAAATTTTATTTACAATTGGGTGCTCATCTTTAATTTTATTTAATGTATCAACATCAGTTGCATAACCATTTTTTGTTTTCTTACCTGGAGTAAGTTTTAATTTATCAAATAAAACATGACCTAATTGTTGTGTTGAATTAACATTAAATTGTTCACCTGCTTGTTTATAAATATCAATTCTAATTTCTTCTATATCATCTTTTAAATGTTCACCAAATTTTATAATTTCTTTTTGGTCTGCAAAAATACCTACATATTGCATATCTGCTAAAACTTGACATGAAGGCATTTCTATATTTTTATATAAATCATATGAATTAATATCTTTTAACTTTTGAATTAATACTGGCCATAATTTTGCAACCAAAAATGCTTTAACACATAATTCTACATTATAGTCGTTTTGAGGTGCTTCGTCAAACAAATTAGTTTGAGCATTTTCCTCTTCTCCATTTTGATTTAAATATGCTTTTATATCAAATCCAAAATATGTATATGCTAAATCTTCGATGTTATAATTTCCACTTGTAGAATTAATTAAATATCCTGCAATTTTAGTATCTTCCATAAAGTTATTTGCTTCAATACCAGCTTGCTTTAATAGTATTAAAGTAACTTTAATATCATGGCTAATTTTTAAAATTTTATCATCTTCAAAAACTGATTTTAGTTTATCTATATTTTCTTCAAATGGTACAATAAATACTGTATTTGAAGTGTTATCATATACATATAAGTTAATTATTTTACGCATGATAACTAAATTAAAGTCAGGGTTTGCTTTATTTTCTGCAATAAAAATTAATTCTTTTGTTTTTTGTATGTTTTTAATTAATTTATCTAAATCATCAATTTTTTCTACTTTGTAGTCTACATCTAATTCAATTACTTTATTTTCTAATCCTATTAATTGCTTATTTTGTTCAATTGTTTTGTTAATAGTTGTTTCTTCTTTTTTATCAAGTGGCTTTTTTTCATCTGATGATTCTTTTCCTGCTTCTACATCTAGTTTAAATCTATCAATATAACGTTTAAAGCGTAGCTCTTTAAATAAACGATATACTTCTGGTTTATTCCACTCTTCATATTTTAATTTTTCTAAATCTTTTTCAATTGGAGAATCTACATCAATTGTTCCTAATGTTTTACTTAAATAAGCCATCTCTTTTCCAGATTCTAATTTTTCTTTTTGCTTTCCTTTAAATTCTGGATTACCTGCTTCTAATTCTTTATACATATTTTCAATTGAACTAAATTTTTGAATCAAACTTAAAGCTGTTTTTTCTCCTATTCCACTAACACCTGGAATATTATCTGAAGTATCTCCCATTAAGCCTTTTACATCTTTTAATTGATCAGGCTCTAAATTATATACTTCATGAATTTTATTTAAATCATATATTTCAGTTTCTGTTTTTCCTGCTTTTGTATGTGGAAGTAAAATTGTTGTTTTGTTAGTAACTAATTGGAAGCTATCTCTATCTCCTGTTAATAAGCGAACATCTAAATCATTCGCTTCACCAAAACGTGATAATGTTCCTAAAATATCATCTGCTTCGTAACCTTCTTTAGTTATAATTTCAATGTTCATAGCTTTTAATACATCTTTAATAAGTGGCATTTGCTGAGCCAATTCATCTGGCATTCCTTTACGAGTACCTTTATAATCTTTATATAGTTCATGTCTTTTAGTAGGTGCTTTTAAATCAAATGCTACTGCTAAATAATCTGGTTTTTCTTCATCAAGCATTTTAAACATTATTGCTAAAAAACCATAAACAGCATTTGTATATGTTCCATCTTCTGTCATCAACATTTTAGAGCCCATGATTCCATAGAATGCTCTATTTAGAATACTATTTCCATCAATTACAACTAATTTTTTACCCAATTTTACATCCTCTTTCGTTAAAAAAATATTGATGCAAATAATAACCAAAAATTGATTAAAATTTACATCAATATTATATCCCTAATAAATATTTTTTGCAATAAATTTAACTTAAGTTTTATTTACTTCTTTTCTACAACTTTAGTATTCTTTTTTGCTTGCATATAGCTTCCAACTATAATTAAAAATAATCCTGCTATAACAAAACATATTCCGTATAACATTAATTGACTATATATTGAATTCAAAATGAATTCTAATAAATTAGTTAGCGCTTTATTTACTACTAATAATAAATCAAAATTAAAGAATTGATTTATAAATAGTTTCAAAGAAATACTTAATATTCCTAAGAATAAACTACCAACTCCTAAATTATTTAACGCAACTACTGGTGTACTTAAATTTAAAATAATTAGCATAAATAGTGAAACTGCAATTGCTATTTCTGCCATCACTTTAACTTTTGCTTGTATAGAATTAACTGTATTTAATCCTTTTGATAAAGTTTCAATTACTGCTGTATGATAATTAACTGAATATTTATACTGCTCTGAAATAATGTTTTCATACTTTTTCAAAGATTTTTCTTCTGCTTTTACTCCAGTATTCTCTAAAAATTCATCAATATTTTTACGTAATTTTACTTTAATTTCATCAGTATCAACTATATCAGTTTTATTTTCATAAATATTTGTAAAGATTATTTTAGTATCTTTTTCTACCTTATCTAAAGTAACTATATCATTAAATACACTTTCATCAAAACCTGACTGCATTACATAAATTGAAAAATTATCATATACCAAATCATATACTTTTTGATAATAATTTGTATCTCTTAAAGCACTATAAATAAACTCTTTTTTTAACACTGTATTATTTGCAACACCACATACTATTAGAACCAATACACCTAGCGCTAAAACAATAGAAAAAACATATTTTAAAAATTCTTTAAACATTTTCATTATTTAGCACCTCCATTCACAAGGTTAGCATATAATACAAAACGATGATCTGCATAACCAATATTAGCAAATGGATAACATGTAAATAAATACAATAATTCATGATCATCAATTATTGGAATTGAATCAAAATCCGTTTCTTCAATAATTTTACTATCATAAACTTGATATTCATAATCACCATAAGATGTACTTATCTTGATAATATCTCCATTATTTACTTCACCTAAGTGTCTAAAAATAGTTGGAAAATTGTGTCCCATACATAATACAGCTCCACCTTCTCCTGGACAAAAAGCACTTGGACTTGTACCTACACCTTTTTTAAGAGTAGTAAGTGATTCTCCATAATAAAGTGGAAGCTCTATTCCAACACTATCAATTTGAATAGTACCATATTGTGTCCCATCTGTTGGATAATCAATAAGAGTTTTACGAATTGGATCAATTTTTATATTTTTATTTTGATTTTCAATTTTAGTTTCAAAAATAGATATATATTCTTGGACTGCAGCAATTTCCTTTTTTCCAAATATATTTATTCCTGAAATAAGTATTATAATAAATAAAAAGACAACTATTATATCGCAAATAGCTGTCTTAATTGTTTTTGAAATCATTAATAAAAACTAAGCTTCTTTTTTAACTTTAACTGCTGCAACTACTGCTACTGCGATAACTGCAACTGATGCAACTACTGCTGAAGCAATGCTAGCACCTGTTGAAGCTAAAATAATTTCGCCTGTTTCTGGGTTAACAGCTTTTGATAAAACTGTCATACCTGTAACTGGATCTGTAATTGTAATTGTAGCTTTATTTCCTTCAACTGAAATTGAAACTACAACACCTACTGCTGAACCAGCTTCTTTAGCTAAAGTTTGAATTTGTAATAACTCATCTTTAGTTAATTTTTCTTTTCCTTCTTTAACTGATTCTACACCTTTTGCATCTAGAATAGCAACGATAGCATCAACTTTTGCTAAAGCAGCTGTTGCTTCTTCATCAGTGATTTCATCGTTAGCTTCAATTCTTTTTTCGATGTCTGTGTTCATTTTAGCTATATCAGCTTTTGTAATTCCGTATTTAGCGCCTTTAGCATAGATTTGATCTACTAATTCGTTTGCTGTAACAGCAAATACTGAACCAGCTAATAATACGATAATTGCAAATACCATAGCTACTACGATACTTTTTTTCATGCTTTTCTCCTCCTAAAATAACTCGAATTATTTCAATATATATATTATAACTATTATATTAAAAAAAATCAAGTATTTTTGAATAATTTTTATAAAATTAAAAAATTAAAGTCTAATTAATATGTTATACATTATAATTTTACACTTAACACTATTATATGTCAATATTATTTTCTTAATATTCTTAAAGTATTTAATATACATATTAGTGTTACGCCAACATCTGCAAACACTGCTGCAAACATTCCTAACAAGCCTATACCACTAAAAACTAATACTAATATTTTAACTATTAACGCAAATAGTAAATTTTGTTTTACAATTGATAAAGTTTTTTTAGATATTTTTATAATTTGTGGAATTTTATTAATGTTGTCAGTCATAATTACTATATCACTTGCTTCAATACTACTGCTTGAACCTATTGCTCCCATACCAATTCCAACATCTGCTAATGCCAAAACTGGACTATCATTTATTCCATCACCAACAAAGGCAACTTTTTCTTCTTCAGGTCTTGATTTAATTAATTTTTCCATTTCTGAATATTTATCTTGTGGAAGCATATTAGCTACAACATCTTTTATTTTTAGTTCTTTTGCTACATTTTTAGCTATATCCTGATTATCACCTGTAAACATTTTAGTGATAATTCCCATTTTATTAAGTTCAGAAATACCTTCTTTTGTGCCCTTTTTAATACTATCATTTAAAATTATTACACCTAGTATTTCTTTATCTTCTTTTATAAATACACTAGTACCATTAAGATTTGTTTCATTACGTCCAACAAAACCATCATTTCCTATCTTAATAGTTTTTCCATCTAGTTTATAACTAATACCTTTTCCGCTATGTTCTTTAAAATTAGATATTTCTTGCTTTTTAAATCTATGCTTTTCATACTCACTTACAATTGATTTTGCAATTGGATGATTAGAATTCTTTTCTCCTAATCCTGCCAATTCAAGAATTCGCATTTGTTCTTTAGTTAACTTATCTAAACTGAATTTTACTTTTTTCTTATTCTTTGGTGATTTTATAATTTTGCTTTTTTCAAATTCATTTAGTTCAGCTAAAGTATAAATCTTTTGAACTTCAAAACTTCCTTTTGTCAATGTTCCTGTTTTATCAAATACTATAGTTTTAACTTGACTCATAGCATCAATATAGTTACTGCCTTTAACCAAAATACCTTGAGAACTTGCTTTACCTATTCCACTAAAATAACTTAATGGAATACTTATAGCAATTGCACATGGGCAACTTGTAACTAAGAATATTAATGCTCTATAAATACTTTCTTGATAATCAATTGCACCTTGAGTTACAACTGGTAAAAATACACCAATCAATGCAGCTAACACACATACTACAGGTGTATAAATCTTAACTCCTTTACCAACCAATGTTTCTGTTTTAGCCTTTTTCTCTGCTGCTTTTTCAACTAAATCTAATATTTTTTGAACTGTAGAATTTTCATATTCTTCAGTAACTTGAACTTCTATTAATCCATTTTCATTAATACTTCCAGATAATACATTATCGTCTTTAGTAACTTTTACTAGTTTACTTTCTCCTGTTAGACTTGCCATATTTAAATTAGCAGAACCATTAATTACAATGCCATCTAACGGAATTTTTTCACCTTGCTTAATTATTATTGTATCTTTTATTTGAACGTCATCTGGATGAATTTGAACAACATCACCCACATTTATTTCTTGTGATAAACCATGTTCTTTTAGTTCTTCTTTTACTCTTAAAATATTCTTTTTAGTTATTTTAATATTTGCATATTCTGGTTTAATATTCATTAAATTTGCAATATTTTTTCTAGATTTATCAACTGCTCTATCTTGCAATAATTCTCCAATTTCATATAAAATTGCAACCATTAAACCTTCAAAATAAGAACCTATAAAAAATGCGCCTAAACAACTTATACTTACTAAAAATTCTTCTTCTAAAGAATGTTCTTCTTTTAATTCTAAAATTGCGCCTTTAATAGTAGGTAATAACAATACTATATAACCTACCAAAATTAAAAATAAACCTAAATAATAAAATGGATTAAAAGATTGAATTAAATAATCTAATGATAAGGTTCCATCATTTGCAAATTTTGCAATTATTAAACCTAACCCACCTAATAAAATACCACCAATTAGTCTTGAAATACTTTTGACTAATTCTTTCTCTTCCTCTTCTTGAGATTCTTCTTGATTAAAACTTTGTACATCATGGCAATGACAACCATGTCCATGATGGTGCTCAGCTAAACCAATAACTTCTTTTTCATCATTCTCTTCAATACTCATCTTGCATATTTCCTTTCTTATACATTTAACTTAGCACTTATAATTTATAACTAAAAGCAAATAAAGTCAATATATTCTAAATACTAAAAAACTTAAATACACAAAAATGAGAGGCTATTTGCCTCTCATTTTTTTATTATTACATTCCAACTATATTCTGACAAAATCTTGCAAACATTGTTGCAGCCATTGCTCTTGTTGCTGAATTATGTGGTAATATTCTTGCATATCCTAATGCCATATCTCCTGTAATTATACCTTTTTCCATTATATATTGCATTTGTGGTCTTGCCCATGTTGATAGACTATTATAATCTGCAATATTTGAAATATTATATGTTGAAGTAATATCTTTATTTAAAATATTTTTAGCATATCTTGCAAAAAATACTGCTAACTCTTGACGAGTTACATTTCCATATGGATCAAATGTTGTTGCTGTTTTTCCTGTTGTAATATTTTTTGCAACAGCCCATTTTACTGCATCAGTAAAATATTTTCCTTCAGGAACATCTGTAAATGGATTTGCTAAACCTTCTACACTTGATGTTCCTGCTAATCTATAAAACATTAATACTATTTGGCCACGAGCAATATTATCATTTAAACCAAAGTTTCCTTCTGCATATCCACTCATTATACCATGTTGTTTACAATAAGCAATTCCATTAGTATACCATTTTTCAGCTTCAACATCTGGGAATATATTCTCTACTGTTGCTGTTGATTTTAATTCTGTTGATCTTCCATAACCACCACTTGCAATATGTTCTCTTATAATTGCATTATGTGTTTCATTATATGCTGGATCTGTTGTTTCATATTTACGATTATCCCATACTCTTGTATATCCTACTGAATCAACAAATCCTTTATTTATATAGCAATTATCAGTTATATATGTATCAACTGCATTTTTGGCTTCATTTCTTTTATTTGTAATTGCATCTACTATTGAATCATCTATTACTAAATTACTATCAACATCAATATATAAACCGCTAAAAGTAACATCCATTTGTTGTTCAAAAACTGAAACTTCAGTATCTGAATTTACATTTTTTATTTGTCCTTTTATTATTGCAATACTTTCATCTACTGTATTATCTGTCCAAATATCTTTTGAATATCCAGCATAAACTATTGTTGCACTTGTAATTTGACTATCAAAATTAAATTTAGTAGACATTTCTGGGTCTGCATACCAACCTGTAAAAGTATATCCTGTTCTTGAAGGATCAGTTTCTGGTGCTACAACTTTTTCACCACTTAACACACCTTTTGTTTCTATTACTTCTTTTCCACTTTTAAATACAACTGGAATTTTTGAAACTGAAGTTACACGTTTATATTCCCATAAAGAATCTGTTCTTCCTGTGTTTGAAAGTTCTACTTCTCCTTCTGTTCCTTCAGAATTTGTATATGCTTTTCCTTGATATAAACTATAATCTCCTGAGCCGCCCCAAATAGCACGTATCTGATCTTTAGCTCTTGTAGATGTACTATGTGAATAAGCAAGTAAATTTCCATCAATAGTAATAGGTTTACTATCTACACGAATTCCACAACATACAGAATTATGCATACTATTGCCTGTAATTGTATTATTACTATATGCTGTCAAATTAGCTCCTGCATCAACTTTTATAGTTCCACTTCCATCAAAGTATAATCCATAACTCCAAAGTCCAGTTTGACCTACAGCTGTTAAACTAGCGCCTGAAACAACTTTAAAATCCGTTTTATATTCAATTCTAAATCCATAAGAATCTGATGAAGTATTACCATATTCATTAGTATCTGCACTACCTGCTATTGCATTAACAGTTCCACCATTTATATGAACTGTTGCAATATCTGAATCTGCCACATATATACCAGTTGTAATTGAATTATAATAATCCACTCTACCACCTTGAGCATTAATAGTTCCATTATTAACTATTAATGATTTAGTAAAAATTCCCATTGAAGACATTGCATTATCAAATCCTGAATTTCCACCATAAGCATTAATAGTTCCTGTAAAATCATCAGAAACAACTAATTCTCCTGCAAATATTCCACAATTCATATCACCTATATATATTTCTTGAGTTCCAGATACAGTTAAAACTCCATCTCCTTTTATAGTAAGTACTGGTCTTGGGTCATCTTTATAAACATAAATACCAACACTACTATATCCATCATCAGATTTTTCAACTATACTATTTGTGCCACTAACAATAATAGTAAGGTCTTCTTCGCAATAAATACCAGCTCTTGTATTCTTTACCAATTCAGCTGTTGATGCCCACTGATAATTTGTAAGTTGTAATTCTTTTGTTTCTGGATTATAACTCCAACCATCACCTGATAAATTATCACTTGTTACTCGTGTTCCAGCAATCCATAGATTATACTCTTCTGTAGCATAAACTGAAGTTGTTCCAAAAATAACAAATGATAAAAGAATAATCATTAATACTATAAAACTCATTTTTAAAGTTTTATTTGTTTTCAATGCTTTACTCATAAAAATCTCCTTTGCTTAAATTTCCGTAATCTTTTTGATATAAAAATTAAATCATACAATCAATATTATTTCAATTACATTACAAAAAAATCCTTCAAATTTTTACATAAAACACAAAATATGGTATAATATATATGTAACCTGTTGTTGCATCAAAATTATAAAACTTGTTTTATAGTTTTGAAAAAAGTGAACATTGAAACCAGTACCAAGAAAGGAATGACAATTATGAAGTGCAACAAGGTAACGAAGTTATTCGATGCAGGCAAGAGGACCGATGAACACTATGATGAATATGGATGCAAAATTTCTTACAGCACTCCGCTGTTTGATATTTGCTTCATCATTCTCATGTTTGTAATTTTTGGGTTAACCGTTTTTGGAATCATTGAACTTATCTTGTTCATTTTCTAAAGCGGTAAGGTTTCAAAAAAGTGAAAGGAAATGATTTAATAACAATCTTTCTCTTAAAACACTTTCTGGGAGGCATGTATGCCTCCCAGTTTTCGTTTTTATTATTTTTTTATCTAAGACATTTCCATTATAGTTTGGCAAAATCTCATAAACATTGTTGCTGACATTGCTCTTGTTGCTGAATCTCTTGGTAATATTCTGGCATATCCTAATGCCATATCTCCTGTTATAATACCTTTTTCCATTATGTATTGCATTTGTGGTCTTGCCCATGATGATAAATCATTATAATCTGCAATACCTGTTATATCATATGTTGATGATACATTCTTTTTTAATATGTTTTGTGCATATCTTGTCATAAATACTGCTAACTCTTGGCGAGTAACATTTCCATATGGATCAAATGTTGTTGCTGTTTTTCCTGTTGTTATATTATTTGCAACAGCCCATTTTACTGCATCAGTAAAATATTTTCCTTCAGGAACATCTATAAATGGATTTGCTAATCCATCTACACTTGGTGTTCCTGCTAATCTATAAAACATTAATACTATTTGGCCACGAGCAATATTATCATTTAATCCAAAATCTCCACTTGCATATCCACTCATAATACCATGTTGTTTACAATATCTTATTCCTTCAGAATACCATTCTCCAACTTTAATATCTGGGAAAACTTTAGTAACTACTGCAATAGTAGTAAAAGTTGTTGATTTTCCATAACTTCCACTTGCAACATGTTCTCTAATCATTGCCTTATGTTCATCACTGTATACTGGATCTAAAGTTTCATATTTACGACTGTCCCACATTTTTATTTCTTTTGTTTCATTTTCAAAACCATCATTTATATATCCATTATCTGTTACATAATTATTTACAATAGTTTGAGCTTCATTTATCATAGTTATGACATCATCTGTCATTGGAATTGTATAAGTAACTCCTATTTTTTCTTCATATACTGCTATTATTCTATTAATACTATTATCTTGTTTTTTTAGAATAACTACTCCATTTACTGTTGCAATACTATCATCTGTTGTTATATCTGTCCAAATATCTTTTGAATATCCTGCATAAATTATTGTATCTTTTGTTATTTTACTATTAAAATCAAATACAGTTGACATTTGTGCATCTGAATACCAACCTGTAAAACTATATCCTTCTCTTGATGGATTGGCAGTTGGCTGAGTTGCTTTTTCGTCAAATAATACTATTTGATCGTCAATAGTTCCTCCACCATATGTTTCAAATTGTACAGTATATGGCATTTTTTCAAATACAGCTTTTACTTCAACATCTGAACTTCCAATTTCAAATTTATTATCATTAATAGTTACATCACCTGATATAACTTGCCATTTATTAAATCTATATTCTGTTGAATCAGTTGGAGTTGCAGTTAAAGTAACTTCTGTCCCTGTTATTCCTTTTTCAAGATTTGCACTTGCAGTTCCATGTTCATCTGAAGTTACTGTTATATTATATAACTTTGATAAATATGCTTCAGAATCTTTTAATATAACTGTATAATTATTGTCATCACTCTTAAAGTATGTTGATGGCAAAACTCCACTATTATACGTATTATATCCACTTGTAATAATTCTTTCTAACTTAACATATCTATCTAATGCATATATTCCAATATTTGCACCACTAGTTAATGCTCCATTTATAGTAATATTATTCTCATTACATAATCTTAAATTACTAATTTCAGTTCCTAATAAATTGTCTTTAATAACTGGATTTCCACTTAAAGTTATAGTTCCGTTTTCAGCTATAACACCACCTGTACCATAAGTATTCTCACTTCCAAAATTACCGACAATTGAGCCACCTATCATAGTAAAAGAACCAGTTCCAACTCTTACACCACCAGCAGCACAATAAGTGCCTCCAGTATAATTTTTTACTATTGTGCCACCTTGCATAGTTAAGCTTCCACTAACCCAAATACCGCCACAGCCATCACCATATCCACCAGTTATAATTCCACCAACTACTACTACAGCATTTGATGTAACTGGATCTACATATGTAAATTCAGGTGTATGAATAGCTGTTGGATTACTATCAATAATTGTTAAATTTCCATCAACAGCCATAACACGACTTTTACTATATTCATGCTCTACATCCCATGCTGCATTTCTATTTATTATATGACCATTTAAATCTAAAACTGCTGTAACTCCTGATGGAACTGTTAGATTCTCTGTATGAGAATCATTTTCTGCAGCAATATCTTGTGTTAATAATACCGTTCCACCTGCATTTAATGCATTTTGTAATTCTGCCCAAGTAGATACTTCACCTTTTAATGCAGCTTCACTCTCACTTGTTATTATTTCATATCCTTTATCACTTACAAAATAATTATTAGGATTATCACCACCATTATATGTATTAAAATCAGTCGTAAATTTTACTAAAGATGAATAAGTTGGAACTGTTTGAGTTGTAATACCCAAACTTGCTCCTTCTTTTAATTCATCAGAAATAGTAATTGCTTTATTAGTAAGATATATATTACTTCTTTCTTCTTCACCATTTAAATTTCCACTAACAACTGGCTTTCCTGAAACTGTTATTTTACTATTTCCATATTGATATATACCGCCACCATTACCATTTGCAACGTTACCAGTAATTCTTCCGCCATTTAAATGAATCGTTCCTTCAAGATTAAAAATACCACCACCATCAGTTGATGAATTATTTCCACAAATAGTTCCATCATCCATATAGAAATGTGCAGATTCATAAGTTAAATATACTGCACTTCCTCCTGGAGTACTTTTACCTAAAATAGTTCCGCCTTTCATTACCACAGCACCAGATTGACAGTTAATTTCTGTTCCAGTAAAAACTCCATCAGGTCTACCTGTAATAATTCCCCCATTGATTACTACTACTTCTTCAGTAATTGGATCAATATATGAAAGAGCTGGAGAATGTATAGCTGTTGGATTACTATCTATAATCGTTAAAACAGAATGTCTACTTGTAGTAGCAAATGCATTTGTATTTGCTGTCATTGCACTACAATCTATAACATGTCCATTTAAATCCAAACATGTTTCACACCAACCTAATTCTATTCTTGTATCACTTGCTGAGGCTTTTATATCGCTAGTTAATTTAATTGCTCCATAATGACCAAATGAAGTACGTAATTCTGCCCATGATGTAACAGGATAAATAAATGTAGCTTCTCCTGCAGCATTAAATCCAGTTAATATTTCTTCACCATAATCACAGAAGAAATAATTCTCCGGATTTTTACCTGCATTATAAGTATTATAATTACTTGTAATTACAGCATTTTGTTCTAATGAAGGAACAGAAGCTGTTGAAACACCAATATATGCTCCATCAGTTATTTCACCAACAATATTAACCAATCTATCACCAGGACCTTTTATATTACTTACTTCAGAATCCTTATAATTTCCTTGAACAACTGGATTTCCAGAAACAAATAATTCTCCACCATTTGTATTTATATTAACTGCTCCACCATAACCAGCTGACTTATTTCCTGTAACTGTTCCACCCATTAAATACAATTTTGCTCTACTACTTTGGTTGTCATATAGGAAGAACCCTCCTCCTTCTCCTGCACATACGTTATTTCGAACTGTTCCTCCAACCATGTTAAAAATTGAGCCATAATAAACATAAACACCACCTGCATTTCCATAAGGAGCAGTATTGTTTTCTATACTTCCACCATTCATAGTAAATGTTGAACCACTAAGTACATAAGCACCAGCACCACCATTACTATATTTATCATTTAAATAATTGCCAGCAATTGTACCAGCATTCATTGTAATAGTACCAGCATGTTCTAAACATATTCCTCTATTACCACCAGTAATAATTCCACCTAAAATAATTACACTATTATTTGAAATTGGTTCATTGTAACTAACTTCTGGTGTATGAATTCTATTTGGGTTACTATCATCAATTGTCAAATTACCACCATATACACGAATTACATTACCACCAAAACCATTTTTATTTATTATATATCCATTTAAGTCTAAGGTTGTAGTTACATTTTCTGGTATATATAATTCACCATCTGTTGAAGAAGCTATAATATCTTGTGTTAACTTAACATTTCCGCCTGCACTTAATGCTGTCTGTAATTCAGCCCAAGTTGTAATTGGTTCAGGAGTAACATTAGAAGCACCTATAATGGCATCTTCACGTGTACCTCCTTCAAAATAAGTAGTTACTTTGTTATTTGAATTTGGAATAGTAAGTCCACCTAAAGAAGTAATATTATCTTCATTACCAAATCCCATCTTTACATCAGATGTATCAGAATAATCAAAATATGTTTGAATACCACCTGTTGCAGCACTTCCATTCTTTTTAATTGCAATATATTTTGCATATTCATTTGCTTCAGAAGAAGTAAGTACTGGATGTAGAAATTCAATTGATATTGATTGATTAGAAAGCATTATACCTGTATTAGTATATTCATTTGCTGTTTGATTAGAAGTATCTATTACACAATTTGATATTACAGGTATATTTCCTTGTATATATCTATACACACAATTGTATAATTCAGAATTTGAACCACTATATATACCTATATCACAACGTGTTTTTGGAGAATCACTAATACTTGCATAATTATCTACAAATATACAATTTACTGCCTCAAAACTTCCACCATTTTTTCCAATTCCGCCACCACAAATTGCTGAATTAGTAGTACAATTTCCAGTAACTGTACAATTCATTAAATATACATTTCCAGTATATATATTAATTGCACCACCTATTTCTTCTGTTGCATTATTAGCAAAAATAGTATTATTTGCATATAACTTAGTACTGCCACCACTTACTCCTATAGCTCCACCGCCAGATGAAGATCCACCATTAGAACGATTTTGTGTAAATGAGCAACCATCTAAAATCAATTTGGCGCCATTTCCACACCAAATTGCTCCAGCGCTTTTACAAACATTAAGTGAAAAATTACAATTTTTCAAAATGCTAACGCCACCATAATCATCTAATCCTCTATGAGAACGAACTACATTAACATTTTCCAATGTTAAATAGCCATTTGATGAGATTGCTCCAGAACCACTTTTTTGTCCTCCCATTATAGTCATATTCTTTATTACAACTTCTGAGCTACTTTCTATATTAAATATATTTCCAGCACTTGGTGATTCTTCTAATTTTCCATCTTCTTTAACATATGGTTTTTCAACACGTAATGTTTTTCCATTACCATCAAGTACCGTTCCATTTGGAAGAGTAATTGCACTACTAACGATTACTTCCGTAAGTGAATCATTATTTAACGCAGTCTGTAATTCTTCTAATGTTGAAACTTCACCATCAGCATATACAGATGTACTAAATGCAAACAATGCAATTAATACTGTAATCATTAGTAAAGTAGCCATTCTCAAGGTTTTATTAGACATATATTTCTCCTTTCTATTTAACAAGATTTTCCCATTTATATCATCTCTTAAATTATATATTTATTACAATTTTATTGCAATATTTTTACTAAATGTTACACAAAAAAACAGTAGAATTTCTTCTACTGTTTAAAAAACTTTCCTTGATAAAGATTATTATTTTTTAAATAATTATGAATACCATTCATAATTGGCTTTTTATGACTATTCCAGCTTGGTGCTATTAAAATATCTTTTGGTGCATCTCCTGAAAGCTTATGAATTACAACATTTGGATTGATATGTGTTAAAATATAAACTGCTTTTTCAATATAATAATCAAGCTCCATTGGTTTATAAATACCTTCTTTATACATTTTAGCAAGCACAGTATTTTCTACAACATAAGTTGAATGAATTTTTAAACCTTGATAATTTTGACTATTCAAATAATTTACTGTATCAATAATATCTTGTTCCTCTTCTTTTGGAAGACCTATCATAACATGCAAAATACAATCAATATTATACTTATTTAAAAGCTTTATAGCCTTAGTTACTTGCTCTAAATCATATCCACGATTTAAAGTATTTCCTACTTTTTCACTTGCTGTTTGAAGTCCAAGTTCTACCCATACATCTAATTTATCTTTATAACTTGCAAGTAATTTACATACATCCTCATTTATACAATCTGCTCTTGTTGCTATATCTAATACTACTATTCTATCATCTATTAAACTAGCATCATATTTTTGTTTGAGATTTTGGACAGTATCATAAGTATTAGAATAATTTTGAAAATACAATATATATCTATTTGCTCTTTTAGAACGTTCACTTTTAAAATATGCTTTAACTTGATTGGTAATACTTATACAATCATTATTAATAGTTTTTACGCCATTATTTTGAATGCCATTAATTAAGTGCTCTCCAGAACCTCGTTCAGAACAAAATATACATCCTCCTGTTCCTACTTTTCCATCACGATTAGGGCATGTAAAACCACCATCAATACATATTTTTAAAACACGCTCTCCATACTTTTCTTTTAAATATTCATTTAATTTATTATAACCATATTCACTCATATCATTAAAATTATATCATCTTAACTTACAATATTCAACAAAAAAGCAAAGTTCTAAAACTTTGCTTTTACTGTATTATTCTTTTTCTTCACCAATATGAGGTGCTTTTCTTCTACGTAAAACATATCCTGGTTTTACTTTACATGGTAATTGTAAAATAACTCTTTGATCTTGCTTTCCTGGATTTACAGTAGAAATATGTTCATCTGTTTCTGCATCCCACATTGCATCTATTGTAAAACTCATTGGTTTTAATATTCCTGGAATTAATAATTCCATATCATCATATAAACTTAATTTATTACGAATTTCAATTAAGCTTCTTCCATCTTTTAATTCTTCTACAACTTTTCCACCAAATTCCCAATTTGGATTATATTGTCTACCACTATAATCTTGAAAATCATCATTATTGCGGTCATTAAAATAAAATGTTGTAAGGCCACGAGTTTTAGTTTTTTCAAGTTCTGCTAAATATTTTGCTGAATCATAGTTTTCTGGGTCTTTCATATAATCATCAATTGCAGCTCTATAAGCTGAAACTACTGTTGCTAAATAATATTCTGTTTTTAAACGTCCTTCTATTTTTAAACTATCTACTTCTAAATTACAAATTGCTGGAATCTCATTTACTAAGCATAAATCTTTAGAACTCATAATATATGTTCCATGATCATCTTCAGTAATTGGCATTAAGTTACCTGGGTTATTATGTTCTTCTAAATATACATTATATTCCCATCTACAACTTTGTGCACAATCTCCTAAATTACCACTACGATTTTGCAAGAATTGACTTAAGAAACATCTACCACTATAACTAAAGCATAATGCGCCATGTCCAAACATTTCTATTTCTAAATCTTTTGGCTTATTATCCATTATATCTTTAATCTGTTCACTAGATAATTCACGACCTAAAACAATACGTTTAGCGCCATTATCATACCAGAATTTAGCACTATGCCAGCTAACAGTATTTGCTTGTGTTGAAATATGAATATCGATATCAGGAGCATATTCTTTAATTATATTTAATACTCCACCATCACTAACTAAAATACCGTCTACTTTTAATTCATTTAAAGTTTTAGCAGCTTCTTTAATATCTTCATAATATTCATCAAAAGCATAAATATTAATTGCTGTATAAACCTTTTTTCCTAATTCATGTGCATATTTAATTATATTTACCATATCATTATCATCAACTTGTGAACGTGATCTTAATGATAATTTTGGTGTACCACAATAAACTGCATCTGCTCCATACATAAAAGCAATTTTAGCTTTTTCAAAACTTCCTGCAGGTGCCAATAATTCAGGCTTTTTCATATTTTTCTCCTTACTATTTTAATAAAAAAAGACTGGATATGCCTCCAATCTCTTTTTACTATTTTATTTGATTAAACTAATACTAATAAAGCAACATCTGCATTATCGCCTCTACGTGGTTGCATTTTTAAAATACGTGTATAACCACCTTGACGGCCTTCGTATTTAGGAGCGATTTCATTGAATAATTTATCCATTAAATCAACACCTTCTACTTTATTTACTTTAGTCATTAATTTACGTCTTGCATTTAATCTTGAAGGCATATCTTTTTGACGTTTTTCTGTTTTTTCTTCTTTAACAACTTTTAAATATTCTTTACCGTTTTTGCTTTTTGCTTTTTCTGTAACTTTATTTCCTTTAGCATCTAATTTAGCTTTAACAACTTTAACTTCTACTTCTTCAAAGTTTTTGTGTTCTTTAACAGCTAATGCTATACAACTATCTACAATTGCTTTAACTTCTTTAGCACGTGCTTCTGTTGTAACAACTTTACCATTTAAGATTAAATCTGTTGTTAAGCATTTTAACATTGCTAATCTTTGATCAGTTGGTTTTCCAAGTTTTCTTGTACCTGCCACTTTATTTACCCCTTTCATTTTTTTGCTTGTAATACAAGTAAAAATCTATTTTTGAATTAATCTTCATCCATTGTTCTGAAGCCTAAGCCTAATGCACGTAATTTGTTAGTTACTTCATCTAATGATTTTTTACCTAAATTACGAACATTCATCATTTCATTTTGAGATTTATTAGTTAAATCTTCAACTGTTGCAATAGCAGCTCTCTTTAAGCAATTATAGCTACGTACACTTAATTCTAATTCTTCAATAGGCATCTCTAATACTTTCTCTTTCTTAGATTCGTCTTTTTCGATCATAACTTGTGTATTTCTTGTAGCTTCTGATAAGTCAATGAATAATTCTAAATGACTTGTCATAACTTTTGCTGCTAAGCTTAATGCTTCAAATGGTTTTAAACTACCATCTGTCCAAACTTCGATTGTTAATTTATCATAATCTACCATTTGTCCAACACGTGTATTTTCTACTGTGTAGTTAACCTTTTTAACTGGTGTAAATATTGAATCGATTGGTAATACATCTATTGCAGCATTTTCTTTTTTATTCTTTTCAGCAACATTATAACCTCTTCCACGGTTAACTGTCATTTCCATATGGAAATCTGCTGTTTCAGATAAAGTTGCAATATGTAAATCAGGATTTAATATTTCAACATTTTCACCTGTAATTATATCACCAGCTTTAATTTCGCCAGCTCCTTTATGGTCAACTCTAATTACTTTTTCTTCATTATCATATACTTTTAATCTAACGTTTTTTAAGTTGATAATTAACTCAGGAACATCTTCTACAACACCTTTTATTGTAGAGAATTCGTGTACAACGCCGTTTATCTTAATGCTTGTAATTGCAGCTCCTGGTAATGATGATAATAGTATTCTTCTTAAAGAGTTTCCTATTGTCATTCCATAGCCACGTTCTAATGGTTCACATATGAATTTTGCATAATTCCTCTTATCGTCTGCTTCACTACATACGATTTTTGGTTTTTCAAATTCAATCATTCTTACCTCCTAATAGGTCTATAACCTAACTCTCTTTTAAATATCTTTCTTACGTACGTGTATCCTAAGTATTTAAAAATTATTTATTATATAACTCAACGATGAAGTGTTCTTCTACTGGAACGTCTATTTCTTCTCTTTCTACTAGACGAACAACTTTAGCTGTTTGAGTTTTTTCATCATATTTTAACCATTCTGGAACAGGTCTTTTTGAAGTGTTCTCTTTAATTAATGGGTTATTTTTCTTTGATTCTCTAACTGTAATAACATCTCCAGGTTTTACTAAATAGCTAGCTATGTTAACTTTTTTACCATTTACTTCAAAGTTAGCATGTGTAACTAATTGACGAGATTGTGGTCTTGTGTTACCAAAACCTAATCTATATACAACATTATCTAATCTGCTTTCTAATAATTGTAATAAGTTAGTACCTGTTACACCTTTTTTAGCAGAAGCCATTTCGAAATAATGTCTAAATTGTCTTTCTTGTACTCCATATATGAATTTAGCTTTTTGTTTTTCACGTAATTGTAATCCATATTCAGAGATTTTTCTGTTACTTCTTGCTACATTTCTTCTTGATTTTTTATTATATCCTAAAAAACCAGGCTCAATACCTAAAGATCTGCATCTTTTTAAAACATGGTCTTTATTGTTTGACATCTTAAATCTCCCCTCCTATTATACTCTTCTTCTTTTTGGTGGTCTACAACCATTATGTGGAATTGGAGTAACATCTTTAATCATTGTTATATCTAATCCTGCTGTTTGTAAAGCACGAATAGCTGCTTCACGTCCAGCACCTGGTCCTTTTACATATACGTCAACTGTTTTTAAGCCGTGCTCCATTGCAGCTTTAGCTGCTGTTTCAGCTGCTTCTCCTGCTGCAAATGGTGTACTTTTTCTAGAACCTTTGAATCCTAATTCGCCTGCACTTGCCCAAGAAATAACATTACCTTGAGTATCTGTAATAGAAACTATTGTGTTATTGAAACTTGAGTGAATATGTGCAGAGCCAGTATTTATATTTTTTCTTTCTCTTCTTCTAACTACTGTCTTCTTTGCTGCTTGTTTTGCCATTTCTATTTAAACTCCCTTCTTACTTAAGCTTTCTTTGATTTGCTTACTAATTTTCTTGGGCCTTTTCTTGTACGAGCATTAGTTTTTGTTCTTTGACCTCTAACTGGTAAACCTCTTCTGTGTCTAACACCTCTGTAGCAACCAATTTCTGTAAGTCTTTTAATGTTTAAAGCTACTTCACGACGTAAATCACCTTCTGTTTTGTATCCTTCCATAGCTTTTCTTATATTTGTTATGTCATCATCTGTTAAATCTTTTACTCTAGTATCTGGATTAATTCCAGCTTCTTTTAAGATTTTTTGAGAGCTTGTTAAACCTATACCATAGATATATGTTAAAGCTATCTCAACTCTTTTTTCTCTAGGTAAATCAACTCCTGCTAAACGAGCCATTATTTTTTGTACCTCCAAAAATAATTTTCTTTTTAATAATTAATCTATGTTCTTGCAAGATTTAAGCTGAAATGTACTTAAAAATGATTATTAACATATTACATAGCTACTACAAGAATTTGCTATTTTTATTTAACAACTTAGATTTAAGTAGTCTTAAACTTCAAAAACTCTATATCAACATGAATCTAGAATTCAGCCGCTCAAGAAACATGTAAATATCTAAAAATAAATACTTTGCCTTTTAATTAATCTTTACTATTCTAAGGTTAGTAAAAGATACTACATTAAAAAGCACGATAAATTAGCCTTGTCTTTGTTTATGCTTTGGATTTTCGCAAATAACTCTAACAACGCCTCTTCTTTTAATAACTTTGCACTTTTCGCACATTTTCTTTACTGATGGTCTTACCTTCATTATCATAACCTCCAATTAATTTACCGGTATGCATGGGTTAGTACATATCGTTTTATTATATTTATTTTTAAATAATAAACAACATAAAAATCAACCATGAATTTCTTCACAGCAGATTATTTAAAATATTTATCTATTTTGCTCTCCAGATTATACGACCTTTTGAGAAGTCATATGGAGATAATTCTAATTTTACTTTATCACCTGGTAGAATTTTAATATAGTTCATTCTTAATTTACCAGAAATGTGGGCAATTAATTGATGACCATTTTCTAATTCTACTTTAAAATTTGTATTAGGTAATGCTTCTACAACAGTACCCTCAACTTCAATTATATCTTCTTTTGCCAAGGATTTCCCTCCAAATAAAATTGGCTATAAAACGCAAAAAATGCATTATAGCTAATATATTATACAATTTTTAAACTCAAAAGTCAAGAGATTTTGTAATGAAAATTTAATATTTTTTACAAAAATTTTATATTAAATTGTCAAAATTTCTGGTTCGCCTTTTGTAATTAAAATTGTATTTTCATAATGTGCTGTCATACCGCCATCTTGAGTGGCAATTGTCCAGCCATCATCTAATTCCCATATATCAGGATTAAACTGAGTTACCATAGGTTCTATACATATTGTCATTCCCTCTTCTAAGCGAGGTCCCTTTCCTGGTTTTCCAAAATTTGGAACTCCTGGATCTTCATGCATTTCTTTTCCTATGCCATGACCTTGAAATTCTTTTATAACATCAAATCCATTGCTTCTAACATATTCTTGAACTGCATAAGATATATCACCTATTCTATATCCTACTTTTGCAAATTTTAATGCTTCAAAAAAAGCTTGTTTTGTAACTTCTGCTAAGCGCTTAACTTCTGGATCAACATCTCCTATTAAAAATGTTCTTGCTGCATCTCCGTTATAGCCATTCTTTTCAATAACTGTATCTATTTTTACTATATCACCATTTTTAATAACTGTTGATTTATCAGGAATTCCATGAATAATAACATCATTTACACTAATACATGTACTTGCTGGAAATGGTGGAACTCCTTTTATTCCACTTGGATAATTTATTTGAGCAGGAATTCCTCCCTTTTCTCTCATAAATTTTTCTAACATTTTATCTAACTCATAAGTAGTCATTCCAGGTTTAATAATTTGCTCAGCATATTTGTACATTTCAGCAACTATTTTTCCTGCTTCACGCATCAATTTTATTTCGCGTTCTGATTTTATTGTTATCATTATTTTCCTTCCATGTGTGCATATATATCATGTGAAACTTCATGTTTCATACGATTTGCACTTTCACTTAATAATGTACTAAATAATTTACCAGTTTTTTCATAATACTTAGCAAGTGGAGCAGTTTCTTTATAGTAAACAACTAATCTGTTTTTTGCTCTTTCTAAAGTATCATCTTGACGATGAACTAACTTGCTACCACATTTATCACATACACCTTCAACTTTAGATGGATGTAATACTGTATTAAATATAGCTTTACATTTTGGACAAACTCTACGATTTACAACACGTGCTAATATTTCTTCTTCTTTTGATTCTAAATTAACAACGCAATCAATTTGTTTTCCATCTTTTTCAAGCATTTTATCTAATGCTTTTGCTTGTGCTACAGTTCTTGGAAATCCATCTAATATCATTCCATTTACTGTATCATCTTCTTTTAATCTATCTTTGATCATGTTAATTGTAACATCATCTGGAACTAATAAGCCTTTATCCATATATTCTTTAGCTTTTAATCCAAGTTCTGTTTCTTCGCTTATGTTCTTTCTAAATATGTCACCACTAGATATTGCCGGAATATCATAATGCTTTGATAATAATTCTGCTACACTTCCTTTACCACTTGCCGGCGCACCTAACATAATAAATATCATACGAATATCCTCCATATTAATGTTGATATTTAAAACAACTCACTTTAAAATTATCTTAAATAACAACATTAAAAACGCATTTAGTCAGATTTGCGCCATAGCGCAAATCTGACTTATAAACGATTATTTTTCTAAGAATCCTTTGTAATGTCTCATAACAAGTAAAGATTCTAATTGTTGAACTGTCTCTAGTGCAACACCAACTACGATTAAGATTGATGTACCACCAAATGCTAAGTTCAAACTTGTAAATCTCATTAACATTGGTAATATTGCGATTACTGCTAAGAAAACAGAACCAAACCATGTTAATTTTGAAATTATTTTTGATAAATAATCACTTGTTGGTTTGCCTGGTCTAACACCAGGAACAAATCCACCATTTTGCTTTAAGTTTGTTGAAACCTCTACAGGATTGAATGTTGCAAATGTATAGAAGAATGTAAATCCTACTATTAATAGTAAATATACTAATGCATTTGCTAAACTATATCCCCAACCAACAGCTGATGAAGATGTTGCGATTGAGAATTTATAAATTGCTGCCCAGAATCCTGTTCCTGTAACTGCGTTAGGATTAAAGATTTGAATAAGCATTGCTGGGAATGTCATAAAGCTTGAAGCAAAGATAATTGGCATAACACCAGCCATAGCTAATTTTAAAGGAATGTGTGTGTTTTGACCACCATACATTTTACGTCCTACTACCTTTTTAGCATATTGTACTGGTACTCTTCTTTCTGCTTGTTGTACAAATACAACACCAGCAACTAAAATAACTGCACCAACTAAAACTCCTAAACTTGTAACAAATCCTACTGTGTTAAATCCTGTTGGTTGTACTGTTAAGTTCCATAATGAAACTACTACAGATGGTAATCTTGAAATAATACCAATGAAGATAATCATTGAAATACCATTTCCAATACCTTTATTTGTAATTTCTTCACCTAACCACATCAATAATGATGTTCCTGTTAATAATGAAATTACTATTGTTACAGCTGTTAACCAAGATGTATCATAGAATATTCCAGAAGATTTATAGCTAATAAATATACCTATTGCTTCTACACAAGCTAATACTAAGCTTAAAATTTTAGTATACATATTTACTTTGCGTCTTCCTACTTCTCCACCTTCTTTAATTAATTTCTCTAAAGATGGAATTACCATTCCTAATAATTGGATAACGATTTGTGCTGTAATATATGGTGAGATTGTCATCGCAAATATTGACAATCTTGAAAAAGCTCCACCAGAGATTGTATTTATTAAGCCCGTTAATGTTGAAGTTGAACTATTCATAGACTCTTGAAGAGCTATTGTATTAACTCCAGGGACTGTAATATAACAACCAAATCTAAAGATTACTATTAATAATAATGTGTATAATAATCTTTTTCTAACTTCTGGGGTTTTTAGTGCGTTTTTAATGGTCTTAAACAAACTAAATCACCTCTATCTTTCCGCCTGCGGCTTGAATTTTTTCACTGGCTGTCTTTGTGAATCTCTTAGCTTTAACTGTTAATGCTTTATCTAAATTACCATTTCCTAAAATAACGATACCATCGTTTATCTTACCAATAACACCGTCTTTTAGTAAGCTTTCAGCTGTAACTTCAGTTGATTTAGCTTGATTTAGCATAGATAATGTAACCTCTGTATAGTTACGAGTAAATCTAGCATTATTAAATCCTCTTTTTGGTAATCTTCTATATAATGGTGTTTGACCACCTTCGAAACCACGTCTAACTCCGCCACCTGATCTTGCCTTTTGGCCTTTGTGTCCACGACCTGATGTTTTACCTAAACCAGATCCTACGCCACGGCCAACTCTTTTCTTTACGGCCTTTTTAGTAGCTGGATGTAAATTTCCAAGTTCCATCGTTTTGCACCTCCCTTTTTACGTAATTATTTTAACTCATTAATTATATCATTTATTATTCTAATTTCAATGTTTATAATTATAAAATTTCGCTAACTTTTTTTCCTCTTTTTTTAGCTACAGCTTCAACTGTTGACATTGATTTTAATGCCTCAATTGTAGCATATACAACGTTACGTGGATTGTTTGTACCAATAACTTTTGTATTAATATCTTTATAACCTGCAAGCTCTAATACTGGTCTTACGCTACCACCAGCTATAACTCCAGAACCTTCAGGTGCTGGTTTTAATACAACATTAGCACTACCAAATCTACCAACGAATTCATGAGGAACTGTAGTTCCAACGATTGGAACTTCTACAAGATTCTTTTTAGCATCTTCAATAGCTTTTTTAATTGCGTCTGGAACTTCGGCTGCTTTTCCGTTTCCAACACCAACATGTCCTTGTTCATCTCCTACAACAACAACTGCGCTGAATCTGAAATTTCTACCGCCCTTAACAACTTTTGCTACTCTATTGATTGCTACTACTTTTTCTTTTAATTCGTCTTGTCTTTCTTCCATGGGTAAAAGTTTCCTCCTTTTCTTTATTCTAGAATTCTAATCCTGCTTCTCTTGCAGCTTCTGCTAATTCTTTTATTACACCGTGGTATACAAAACCACCTCTATCAAATACAACACTTTTAACTTTTTTAGCAATTGCTCTTTTTGCTATTAATGTTCCTACTTCTTTTGCTGCTTTCATGTTTGCAGCTTTTGTTTTAACTTCTTTATCTGCAGTTGAAGCATATGCAATAGTAGTACCTGTTGTATCATCTATTACTTGAGCTATAATATTTTTGTTACTCTTTGTAACTGCTAAACGTGGGCATTCTTTTGTTCCACTAATTTTTGTACGAACTCTTGCATGTCTTCTTTGACGTTCAGCTTTTCTATCTATTTTAGCTATCATGTTTTGCTCCTTCCTATATTTTTAAAATTTATAGGTTATTCTATCTTTACGGGGTATATGTAAACCCTTTTTTCTTTAAGGGGCTTACATATACCCCAAAAAGCTTACTTAGTTTAACCTATGAACATTTATTATTTTTTACCTGCTTTACCTTCTTTACGTCTAATAGTTTCTTCAGCATATTTAATACCTTTTCCACGGTAAACTTCAGGTGGTCTCTTTGTTCTAATAATAGCTGCTGTTTGACCAACAAGCTCTTTATCCATACCTTTAACAACGATTACGTTTTGTTCAACATCAAAAGTGATGCCTTGTGGTGCTTCAACTACAACTGGATGAGAATATCCTAAAGTTAAGTTTAAGTTATTTCCTTGCTTTTGAGCTCTATAACCTACACCATTTACTTCTAATCTTCTTTCAAATCCATCTGTAACACCTATAATCATATTGTTTACTAATGTTCTTGTTAAACCGTGTAAACTTCTATTTTCTGGTTCATCATCTGGTCTTGTTACTGTTAGAACATTACCTTCTAATTTTAAAGTCATATTTTTATGAACTGTTCTTGTTAATGTTCCTTTTGGTCCTTTTACAGTTATATCATTACCATTTAAAGTGATTTCAACACCTGCTGGTACTGTAATTGGTTTATTGCCTATTCTTGACATTTTATTTCTTTCCTTTCTTTAAATTTTCTGCCTTAGCTTAAATTATTTTAAAGACAGTATTTATAATGTGAATCAAATTACCAAACGTATGCGATAACTTCTCCACCAACGTTTAATTCTCTTGCTTTTTTATCTGTAATAATTCCTTTTGATGTAGAAATGATTGCAATTCCTAATCCATTTAATACTTTTGGTAAATCTTCTTTATTAGCATAAATTCTTAAACCTGGTTTAGAGATTCTACGAATTCCTCTAATAACTCTTTCACCTTTTTCATCGTATTTTAATGTAACTCTGATTGTTCCTTGAACTCCGTTTTCTACTTCATCAAAAGCTTTTATATAACCTTCATCTAATAGAACTTGTGCAATTGATTTTTTGATTTTAGAACTTGGTATATCAACTGTCTTAAATCTAGCATCATTTGCATTTCTAATTCTTGTTAACATATCTGCGATTGGGTCTGTTGTATTCATATTTACCCTCCTTCTTTAAAATCTAATATACTATTTTACCATGAAGCCTTCTTTACACCAGGAATTTCTCCCTTATGTGCTAATTCTCTAAAGCATACACGGCAAATACCAAATTTTCTAATATAAGCATGTGGTCTTCCACATAATCTGCATCTGTTATATTCACGAGTTGCATATTTTTGTGGTCTTGCTTGTTTAACTTTTAATGATGTTTTAGCCATTTGAGACTCCTTTCTTAATTTTAATTATCTCATAAATCTGATTAATTTTTAAATGGCATTCCTAAAAGTGATAATAATTCTTTTGCTTCTTCATCACTCTTAGCTGTTGTAACGAATATAATGTCCATACCTCTTAATTTGTCAATTTTATCATATTCGATTTCAGGGAATATTAATTGTTCTTTAACACCAATTGAATAGTTTCCTCTTCCATCAAATGAGTTACTGCTAACTCCTCTAAAATCTCTAACTCTTGGTAGAGCTACGTTAAATAGTTTATATGCGAAGTCATACATTTTTCCAGCTCTTAATGTTACTTTGCAACCAACTTTAGCACCTTCTCTTAATTTGAAAGCAGCAATTGATTTTTTAGCATAAGTTACAACTGGTTTTTGACCTGTAATTAAACTAATGTCGTTGATAGCGTTATCTAAAGCTTTTGGATTATCTCTTGTATCACCTAAGCCTATGTTAATAACTATTTTTTCAAGTTTTGGGCATTCCATAACTGATTTATAGCCAAACTTTTTCATTAACGCTGGAACAACTTCTTTTTTATATTGCTCTCTAAGCTTTTCCATTAACTTAAAGTCTCCTTTCATAATTTATAAAAACTAAAATTATTATTTTAATTCTGCACCGCATTTTTTGCAAACACGTGTCTTTTCACCTTTATCATTTAAAACATAACCTACTTTTGTTGGTTTACCACATTTTGGGCAAACAACTTCAACTTTAGCTGCAGGAATAGCGCATTCTGCTGGAATGATGCCACCTTGCTCACCTTGTTTACGAGGTTTTACATGTTTCTTTCTTATATTAATACCTTTAACAACTATTTTGTTATCTTTAGGTAAAACTTCTAATACTTCGCCTTTTTTACCTGCATCGTTTCCAGATAAAACTAAAACTGTATCACCCTTTTTAACTTTCATCGTTAAATAAGACTCCTTTCTTTTAGGATAATTTTTATTATAATACCTCTGGAGCTAATGAAATAATTTTCATATAGTTTCCATCACGTAATTCTCTTGCTACTGGTCCAAATATACGTGTTCCTTTTGGTGTACCATCATTGTTGATAATAACAGCAGCGTTTTCGTCAAATTTCAAATATGATCCATCTGCACGTCTTACGCCTTTTCTTGTTCTAACAACAACTGCTTTAACTACTTCACCTTTTTTTATGATTCCGCCTGGTGTAGCGCTTTTAACTGAAGCAACTATAATATCACCAATTTCAGCGTATTTTCTATATGAACCACCTAAACATCTAATGCACATTAATTCTCTTGCACCAGTGTTATCAGCTACTTTTAATCTTGATTGTTGCTGTACCATTTTTGGCCTCCTTTATATTATTAAGACTTATTTTATAACAGCCTTTTCTACTACTCTAACTACTCTATAACGTTTGTCTTTAGATAATGGTCTTGTTTCCATAACTTCAACTTTATCACCTACATGGCATTCGTTTTCTTCGTCATGAGCTTTTAATTTATATGTTCTTTTTACAACTTTTCCATATAATTTGTGTTTTACAGATGTTTCAACAGCTACTACTATTGTTTTATCCATTTTGTCAGAAACTACTGTACCAATATATGTTCTACGAAGATTTCTTTCTTCACTCATTGAAAAAGCTCTCCTTTCATTTTACTTATTTTGCTTCTTGTTTTAACTCTCTTGCTCTTAATTCTGTTTTAACTCTAGCTATTTGACGTCTAACTTCTCTAACTTTTAGAGGGTTATCTAAGCCATTTGTAGCTAAAGAGAATTTTAATTTAAATAATTCTGATTTTAATTCGCTTAATTCTTTTTCTAAGTCAGCTAAATTCATATCAGCTAATTTCTTTTCTTTCATCTCTTACACCCTCCTTATTTAGATTCTTCTCTTTTAACAAATTTGCAAAGTACAGGTAATTTTTGTGCAGCTAAACGTAATGCTTCACGAGCTACATCTTCAGATACGTCTGCGATTTCAAACATAACTCTTCCTGGTTTTACTACAGCTACCCAGTATTCTGGAGCGCCTTTACCTTTACCCATACGAGTACCAATAGGTTTTGCTGTGATTGGTTTGTCTGGGAATATTTTGATCCAAACTTTACCACCACGTTTAATGTAACGTGTCATAGCAACACGGGCAGCTTCGATTTGATTTGATTTAATCCAACCAGCTGTTGTTGCTTGTAAACCATATTCACCCTCGTTAACTACATTACCACGAGTTGCATAACCACGGTTACGACCTTTTTGCATTTTTCTATATTTAGTTCTTTTTGGCATTACTGGCATTAGTCATTACCTCCCTCTTGTTCATTTGAGGCAACTGCTTTTTTAGATTTTAAGATTTCGCCTTTATAAATCCAAACTTTAACACCAACTTTACCATATGTTGTATCTGCTTCTGCAAATCCATAGTCAATGTCAGCTCTTAATGTTTGAAGTGGTATAGTACCATCTTTATAAAATTCTGTTCTTGCCATATCAGCTCCACCTAATCTTCCAGATACAGCTGTTTTTATACCTAAAGCACCTGCTTTAGTAGCTTTTTGCATACATTGTTTCATTGCTCTTCTGAATGAAATTCTTCTTTCTAGTTGGTTAGCAATGTTTTCAGCAACTAATTGTGCGTCTATATCAACATTCTTAACCTCAACTATATTTAAATTAACTTCTTTATTTATCATTTTCTCAAGTTCTGCTTTTAATGCTTCTGAAAGGTTTCCGCCTTTACCGATAACTAAACCTGGTTTAGCAGTATAAACGTTAACTTTTACGAATTTTGCAGTTCTTTCGATTTCTACTTTTGAAATTCCACTAATAAATAGTTTCTTTTTAACATATTCACGAATTTTATGGTCTTCGATTAGATAATCACTAAAGTTTTTTGAATCAGCGTACCATTTTGAACTCCATTCTTTAATAACACCTACTCTCATTCCATTTGGATGAACTTTTTGTCCCATCGTAAATATCCTCCTTTCTCTTATTTTTTCTCTCTTAAAACTATTGTTATATGACTTGTTCTTTTTCTAATTCTAACAGCTGAACCTTTAGCAGCTGGTCTAATTCTTTTTAATGTTGGACCTTGATTTGCATAAATCTCAGCAACATAAAGATTAGATCTATTCATAAAATGATTATTTTCAGCATTCGCAATTGCTGAATTTAATAATTTTTCTAATATCTCTGCTGAAGCTTTTGGTGCGAATTTAACTATTTTTTGAGCTTCTTCTACACTTTTTCCTCTCATTAATTCTTCTACTATTTTAACTTTTCTTGAAGAAATTCTTGCATAACTTAATGTTGCTCTA
>JAEEGL012349142.1_pt1 | contig 32490 bp, 25 predicted proteins | sample 9134231 | NCBI WGS metagenome assembly JAEEGL01 (sample SAMN16246548, study PRJNA631951) | gut metagenome | biome: gut microbiome; feature: rumen; material: fiber-attached | host: Bos | place: Iran: Karaj | collected 2018-10
GGAACGTCCTGTGTGACAGATCATACACTGGATATACTTCAAAACAATAATCCCGATTCTGATCCATGGAGGAGTAATGTTTAACGTCGACTATAAGAAGCTCAGACTGTCTTTCAACGAATTCCACGATGTTTCGGATAAGGACATGCCGCAGTACGGAGAATACTGCCTGCTCGAACTGAAAACCGGAGCGTATACCGCGGGCGGCTGGTATCCGTCGGGGAACAGGCGCAAGCTTGCAGGATATTTCCTTCGCGGGACCGCGGATACGGTCGATGTCGAAGAGGTCGCAAGATGGCACTCTCTCGATCGCTATGACCTTACGGAGATCCTTGAAGATGAAGAGGTCAACTGGATAAACCTCGGGCCTGAAGAAGAAGGCGTCCGTAATGTTCAGTTTAAGGGGTTTAAGTCGTTTGCAGACAAAAAAAACCCGAAAAGAGAGCAGATCTGCCTTTTGATCATGAAGGACGGAAGTCTGGCTGCAGGCAGATGGAACAAGTGGGGGCACAAAGCGGGAGGCAGTTTTATTTACTCGTCGGCGCTGGCCAGCCACGGCGAGGACGAGGTGTGGGCGTGGACGCCGCTCAGCTCAGATGAGATCTTCGCGGCGGAGATGGAGAGGGAGAACGAGAAAAAGCGCGAAAAGAAGCTGAATCAGAACCCTTCTGCCGATCCGGAGCTGTTCAAATACGGAACGGATATCAACATATATTACGAAAAAGCCTTGGAAAAGCTGCGGGAGGAATTCTGCTGGGCCACGCTGCCGATGATGAAGAAGGAGACTCCTCTCTGGCAGATCGCACCTCTTCACGGGAAATAGGTATTCGGTCAGATCAGCAAAAACTATGATGATGATTCGGAGATTATGACCCCGTGGACGGAGGGTACCACCGCGGACGAGTTCATCGATTTTCTGGTCAGGTATACGCACGATGCCGTGGAGCACGCGAACCCGGGAGAGAAATTCAAGTTCGGCACGGACATCCGGGTCTATCTGGAAAAAGCTTTCAATAACGTGAAGAAGGACTACCACTGGCTTGACAAAACGATGCTCGGAAAGACCTGGCGGTACGATATCCGGAAAGTCGACGGAGACCTGGAATTCGTCAGAAAATGCTGGAATGAAAGCAGGTATTCGGTGTACGACGTTGAGAGTGCCGAACGCTTCATAGAGTCTGTTGAGTACGATTATCAGAACGCGGCGCTTCAGGCCAATGAAGCTGTGGCCAGTTATGCTCCCTCTTTCGGCCATATCAGTCTGCACGGCTGGAATCTTGAGCGATATGTTTTCTATAAGCTGAAATCGGGCGACTACAAGGTAAGCGTGACAGCCGGAGACCGCACGACCGGCGGCAGCAGGGATTTTTTCATTACACCGTACTGCTTCGAGGCAAAGACCTACGAGGAATTCCTGAACCGTTATCTGGAGATCGTTCCGGACTATTCGTTCGGGCTCGGCAGGAAGGACCTTTTGCCCGACGAAGAGCTGAGACACTTCCTTGGATATTAAAAACAGCAGAGGGGGCTGTATGGGGCCTTGCTTTCCGGCTGCCGGCATTCTTTCGGGGACGGCTTTGCGGGAGGAACTGCCGGCATGAAGGAGACGCGGCGCGATCCCGGGAACAACGGTGTTGAAAAGCAGGCACATTCATGTTATACTGCTCCTGCGGCCGGCCGGTCCTGCGGCAGAGATCCCTGCGCAGGCAGCCGGACTGTTTCCGAAGGAGCCGCAAAACCTGAACAGGGGAGGAAAAACTGTTGTTCTCCGGAATTCTTGCAGGCGTTACCTGGGCTGTCGAAACGATCATTCTCGGCGTCGCCCTGTCAATGACGCCGTTTGTCAGCACGGAACAGGCGGTGCTTCTGGCGCCGTTCGTAAGCACGTTCATCCACGATGCCTTTTCGGCCGTGTGGGCCTGTATCTATAACGGGATCCGCGGAAATCTCCGCGGAGTCATCCGCGCTCTGAAAACGAGGAGCGGACGCTTCGTTGCGCTCGCGGCGGTCATCGGCGGTCCGGTCGGCATGACGGGCTACGTCCTTTCCGTTGCCAACATGGGCGCGTCCATCGGCGCCGTGGCCAGCGCGATCTTCCCCGCGATCGGGGCTGTTCTGGCGTTTTTCTTCCTGAAGGAGAAGATGCAGTGGTACCGCTGGGTCTTTCTTATTCTTTCACTGCTCGGTGTCTACGGGCTCAGCTACAGCCCGGAGATCAATATCACGAATTTCTGGCTGGGGTTTGCCGGGACGCTGATGTGCGCGTTCGGCTGGGGGATCGAAGCGGTCATCATCGCGAAATGTGTCCAGGATGAGGCTGTGACCGACGAAATTGCCCTGCAGATCCGGCAGACCACCTCGGCTCTTGTATACGGGATCATCATCCTGCCGGTCATGAAAGGCTGGGGATTCACGGTGAGCCTGTTTAACGGCACCGGCTGGCTGATCCCGACGATCGCGATCGCGGCGCTGTTCGCGACGGAGTCCTATCTGTTCTATTACAGAGCCATCACACAGATCGGCGCCTCGAAATCCATGGCGCTCAATATTACCTATTCGGCCTGGGCCGTGGTCTTCTCCGTTATTTTCCTGAAAGCCACGGAACTCCTGAACCCGGTAACGATCCTCTGCACGGTCGTCGTCCTGGTATTCGGCATCCTGGCGGGCGCCGATTACAGGGAACTGATGAAAAAGAAGGCTTCATAGACCTGGGAGCACAGGCATGTCTTTTCTTTTGCAGCTGCCGGCGGTCCTTGCCGCCGCGCGGAATATGACGGATCCGGCTCTCGCCTCAGGCGGAGCCGGTGTTTCGTCCGGCCTCTTTCTGTATATCGATCCCGGTACGGGAAGCATGCTCTTTACGCTCCTCATCGGGGTCCTGGGCGCCGCATTCTATTCTGTCCGACTGTTCGCGATCAAAGCCAGGGTCAAGCTGGCCGGGCGCGGAAAGACGGACAAAGCGTGCCGGCCGCTCGTGGTCTTTTCCGACAGCCGGCGCTACTGGACGGTCTTTGAGCCGGTGATCCGGCAGCTGACGGCGAAGGGCCTGCCCGTGGTGTATCTGACGGCTTCCGAAGACGATCCTGCCTTTTCCTGCGGGCTTCCCTCCTTTACCGCAGAATACATCGGGGAACAGAGCAGAATGTATTCCCGGCTCAATAACCTCAACGCGGTCATCGTGCTCTCGACGACGCCCGGGCTGGACGTGTACCAGTGGAAACGGTCGGGGCTCGTCCGCTGGTACGTACATATCCTTCATGCGGCCAGCGAGGTAGTCCTCTACCGTATGTTCGGGATCGATTATTACGACGCGGTGCTGCTTTCGGGAGAGTACCAGGCGCGGGATATCCGCGCGCTGGAGAAGCTGAGGGATCTTCCCGCCAAAGAGCTTCCGATCACCGGCATCCCGTATATGGACGAGATGCTCAGGCGCTTCGAAGAAGAAGGATACGCTCTGGAACACCCCCGCACGGTGCTGCTCGCGCCTTCATGGGGGAAGAGCGCGATCCTGAGCGTATACGGGGAGAAGATCATAGACGTCCTTCTGAATACGGGGGCGCACGTGATCATCCGGCCGCATCCTCAGTCGTTCGTTTCCGAAAAGGAGATGATGGAACGGCTCATGTCAAAGTATCCTGCCTCGGAACAGCTGGAATGGAACCGGGACACCGACAACTTTGAGGTGCTCCGCCGAAGCGATATCCTGATCTCGGATTTTTCCGGCGTTATTTTTGATTTTGCCCTGGTCTTCAGAAAACCGGTGATCTATACCGAGCCCGACCTGAATCTGGGGCCGTACGATGCCTGGTGGCTGAAAACGCCGCTGTGGACGTATTCGGCGCTTCCGAGGATCGGGCGCTGCCTGACACGGGACAACATGGAGGATCTGAGCGGTCTGATCGACGAATGCCTTTCCGATCCCCGGGTCGGGGAAGGGATCCGGCAGGTGCGTGAAGAGACCTGGGCCCATCCGGGGGAAGGCGCCGCGTATGCGGCAGACTATCTCTATGAAAAATATCGTTCACTGACCGGGAAGGAGAGCTGACATGAGTTTTTCTTCCATTTTGGGGACGTTTTTCCTGGGGCCCCTGAAACTGATCTTCGAAGCCGTTTTTCAGACGGGATATCAGCTGACCACGGATCCGGGCTTTTCCATCGTCTGCCTGAGCCTGGTCATGAATTTTCTCGTGCTGCCCCTGTACCGCAGGGCGGACGCGATGCAGGAACAGGCGCGGGACACGGAAGAGAAACTGCGTCCCGGCGTGACGCATATCCGCAGGACCTTCAGCGGGAACGAGCGGATGATGATGCTTCAGACCTACTACCGGCAGAACAATTATTCGCCGGTGAAGGCGCTCCGAAGCTCGGTATCCCTGCTTCTGGAGATCCCGTTCTTCATGGCGGCCTATCAGTTTCTGTCGAAGCTGGAGCTGCTCCGGGGGGCGTCCTTCGGCCCGATCCGCGACCTGAGCGTCCCGGACGGACTGATCCGGATCGGCGGAACCGCGTTCCATCTGCTCCCGATCCTGATGACGCTGCTGAACTTCGCCTCCGCGGCGCTGTATCTGAAGGGCTTCCCTCTGAAGACGAAGATCCGCACTTACGGGATCGCGGTAGTCTTTCTGGTGCTCCTCTATACGTCTCCTTCGGGGCTGGTGCTCTACTGGTCGTTCAACAACCTGTTTTCGCTGCTGAAGAACGTCTGGCTGAAGCTGGTGAAGGGGAAAGTCCGTAAAAAGGCGCGCGTCCGGGCGTTCAGCGGACGAAGATCCTTTAAACCCCGGCGGGAATGGATCCCCGACCGGAAGCTGTTTCTGGCGGCGGCGCTTTTCCTGACGGTCTTCGTGGGGGCCCTGATCCCGGCAAACTATATCGCCGCCTCCCCGCAGGAATATGTGGATCCCTCGTTCTGGTTCAGCCCGCTCTGGTTCGTTCTGAGTTCGCTGCTTTACGCGGCCGGGTCGTTCCTGCTCTGGACCGGCGTTTTTTACTGGCTGGCGAACGCGAAGGGCAAGGTGATCATGGAGAGGATTTTGTGGGCGCTCTGCGGGGTCGCGGTCGTGAGCTACATGTTCTTCGGGACCCGTTTCGGCATGGTCTCTTCCGCCCTGCGGTACGAGGGAGGCATGTCCTTCGTCTTCCTCGAAGGACTGTTCAACTTCCTGATCTGTCTGGCTGCTGCGGCGGCACTGCTCTTCCTGCTGGAGAAGTTCCGGAAGCATGTGAGATACGTTCTGCTGATCGCCGCGCTGGCCTCGTCGGTCATGACAGTCATCCATGTCGTAAAAACGAAGCAGTCCCTGGCGGAGGTCCGGGTCGTGGAGGAGAACGAACAGCCGCATTTTTCCTTCAGCAGGGAAGGCAGAAACGTCGCCGTGCTGTTTCTGGACCGCATGATGGGAGGATATATCCCCTATCTGCTGCAGGAAAAGCCGGAGCTGAAAGAGATCTACGACGGATTCACCTGGTATTCCGACGTGATCTCCTACGGCGGACACACCAATATCGCCGCGCCGGCCCTGCTCGGCGGCTATGAATATACGCCGGTGGAGCTGAACCGCCGGAGCAGCGAGTACCTGAAAAAGAAGCACAACGAATCGCTTCTGGTCCTGCCGGTGCTGTTCGATCAAAACGGCTACGATGTGACGGTCTGCGACGCACCCTACGCGAATTACAAATGGATCCCGGATCTTTCCATTTACGACGACTATCCCGGGATCGATGCCTATATCACGCGGGGCCACTTCGGGAAAATCGAGGACAAGAGCCAGGCCGTACAGCGGAATATGCGGAATTTCTTCTGCTTCTCGCTGACGAAGAGCATGCCGATCCTGCTCCAGTACTACTTCTACGACGGCGGGAACTATCTGATGGCGGGAGCCCAGACGGGCGTTTTCCAGATCCGGAACGGGATCAGTTCCTCGACCGGAGTGAGCCAGACCTTCATGGAACCCTATCTGGTGCTGGAAAACCTCAAAGAGATGACCAGGATAGAAGAGACAGGGAATCACGCTCTCTTCTTCTACAACGATGCGCCGCACGAGCCTATGATGCTGAAGGAACCGGAGTACGTTCCGGCTGTCAACGTGGACAACCGGGAATATGACGAGACGCACAGCGCCCGCTTCACCGCGGACGGAAAGCGGCTGATCGTGAAGAGCGAGAGTCAGATGATCCACTACCAGACAGATATGGCGGCGCTCCTCCGGGTAGGAGAATGGCTGGCGTATCTGAAGGAGGCCGGCGTCTACGACAATACCCGGATCATCATCGTATCCGACCACGGCTTCCGTCTGGGTCAGATGGAAGAACTGCTATATACGGAAAAGGGCGTGGACGTGGATCTGGGGACGTACTACCCGCTGCTGATGGTCAAGGATTTCGGCAGTCACGGGTTTACGGTCTCCGATGAATTCATGACCAACGCCGACACGGCATTTCTTTCGGTGAAAGACGTGATCGGCGATCCGGTCAATCCGTTCACCGGCCGTCTCATTACCAATACGGAGAAGACGGCCCATCCCCAGTGCATCTCCCTGTCGACGGACTGGAGCGTCGTCTCCAACAGCGGAAGGACCCTGAATGCTTCCCAGTGGCTCCTGGTGACGGACAGCCTCCGGAACCGGGCCGGACAGGAGATCATAGAAAAAAGGACGGTACTGAAGGAACATCAGGCGCCGTAAAGGACAGACATGAGTTTTAAAGTCGACAACGCAGTCATCATGGCGGCAGGCACGTCCAGCCGGTTCGCGCCGCTTTCCTACGAGAAGCCGAAAGCACTCGCCGAGGTGAGGGGGGAGATCCTGATCGAGCGCCAGATCCGCCAGCTGAAGGAAGCCGGGATCGGCGAGATCCTGGTAGTGACGGGCAGCCGGGGAGAGCAGTTCGCGTATCTGAAAGATAAATTCGGAGCGGAACTGCTGGAAAACCCGGAGGCTCTGACACGCAACAACAACTCCACCATCTGGACGGTGAAGGAGCGGCTGGGGAACAGCTACATCTGTTCCTCGGACAACTATTTCACGGAGAACCCGTTTGAAGCGGAAGTCGCGGAACCGTACTACGCAGCCGTTTACTCAGAGGGACCGACCCGGGAGTGGTGCATGACGGAAGACGCGGAAGGGTACATCGATTCCGTGACGGTCGGAGGAAGCAATGCCTGGTACATGCTGGGGCAGGCTTTCTGGGACCGGGAATTCAGCCGGCAGTTCACAAAGATCCTGGAGGAGATCTACGACCTTCCGGAAACGGCGGGCCTTCTCTGGGAGGCGATCTATATGCGGTATCTGGACCGGCTGAAGCTGAAGATCCGGAAATATCCCCCGGGAATCATCTACGAGTTCGACACGCTGGACGAACTGCGGGAATTCGACCCGAGCTATGTGGACGATACCCGCTCCGTAATCCTGAAGGATCTGGCGCGGCGCCTTGGGGTCAGGGAAGCGGAGATCGTGAACATCACGCCGATAAAAACAACGAACAACGCTGCGGACGGGATCCTGTTTACGGCCCGGGACAGGCAGTACGTATATGACTACGGGACGGAAACGGTCCGGGAGAAAGGAAAAGAGGAGTAATATGGGCATTATCGTCAGAAAAGACATGGAAGCGGTCGACGGGCTGATCCGGGAAAAGACGGGGGCGGAAGGCTTCTGCATGATCGAGCGGCTGGGCGGACTCACGAACCATACGTATCACGTGGTGCTGGAAGACGGGCGGGAATACGCCGTCCGGATCCCCGGGGAAGGCACGGAGGAGATGATCGTACGGAGCGACGAAAAGGTGAGCACCGAACTGGCCTGCCGGCTGGGCGTGGACGCGCAGCTGCTGTTTTTCGGGGATGACGGGACCAAGCTGACGGAGTTCATCAAAAACGGGACGACGATGTCGGCGGATAGCCTGAAAGACCCCGCCCGCATCCGGAAGATGGCGGAGATCTTCCGCGTGATCCACGACTGCGGCGAAGATACGGGCGTTCCGTTCGAGGTCTTCGACATGGCGGCGGGCTATGAAAAGATCATCCGGGATCTGAACGTGCCCATGTTCGCGGATTATCAGGAGAAAAAAGCCGAGGTCATGGCGGTCAAGGAGCAGACGGACAGGGAGGCGGACATCCGCAAGGTTCCCTGCCACAACGATCCGCTCTGCCAGAACTGGGTGGAGGCGGAAAACGGCAGGCTCTATCTGATCGACTGGGAATATGCCGGCATGAACGACGGGATGTGGGATCTCGCGGACATTTCGATCGAAGCCGAATTTAACGAAGCGCTGGACGATCTTCTGCTGGAGGACTATTTCGGGAAGACTCCCGCGCGGGCGGAAAAGAAGCATTTCCTGGCAAGCAAGATCTACGTGGACTACCTGTGGACGTTATGGGCCAAGACCCGCGTTCCTTTTTCCGGACAGGATATGGAAGACTGGGCGCAGGAACGCTACGCCCGGATGAAAGGGAATCTTGAGGCGTTTGCCGCCCTGTAAGAGAAGTCCGGCAGAAATAAAACCGGCAAAAAAGCCCCTCCGGGCGGCGCGAAAGGCGCCCGGAGGGGCTTTTTGCTCAGAAGAATCAGTCCGGACCGGTTCCGAATCTTCCGGCCAGGTCTTCCAGCACGGCGACGGTCCCGACGGTCATCGCCTCGTTCATGACCGGGCTCCGGAGCCGGCCTTCGCGGATGCAGGCGAGGAAATGGCGGATCTCGTAGATCAGTTCGTTTTCGCAGGGAAATGAGAGGATCTCGTCCTCCCGGCCCGGCTTTCTGATCACGGCGGTTCTGGCTTTCCAGTAGTCCGGGATCACGATGCTTCCCTCTTCCCCGGAGATGACGGCCCGGTTTTCGAGAGGGACCTTCGTGGAGATCCGGCTCGTTACCAGGATGCCGTTTTCCAGCCGCAGGCAGAGGGCGCACTGTTCGTCCGTATCCGAACTGCCTTTGGTGCACAGCCCGGTATATTCTTCGATCCCGCAGCCGAAAAGAAAGCGGGAGAGGGCGATCCCGTAACCGGCATTGCTGTAGAGCGCTCCGCCGCCGGCCGCGCGCGAGTGGATCCAGCTGTTGTAGCTGCCCGGGAAGGAGCTGGTGAAGCTGACCGCGTGCACCTTTCCGACCGCTCCATCGGCGATCTTCTGCCGGACCGCCTCCATCACGGGAAGGAAAACGGCTTTTTGCGTTTCGGCGAGAAACAGACCTCTTTCCTTTGCCAGCCGGAACAGCTCTTCCGCTTCGGCTTTCCGCAGGACGAACGGCTTTTCGCACAGGACGTGTTTCCCGGCCTCAAGGGCTTTCCGCGCAAAGCGGCAGTGTTCTCCGCTGATCATGGCGACGTAGACGAGTTCGATCTCCGGATCGGCCAGCAGGGCCTCGTAGCTGCCGAAGCTTTTCGGAATATCCCACTCCCGGGCGAAAGCGGCCGCCTTTTCCGCGCTGCGGGAGGCGACGGCCAGGATCCGGCCTTCTCCGTTTTCCCGGAACGCCCGGATAAAGCGGGGGACGATGGAAGAGGTGCTGAGGACGCCGACGTTCATAGGGAAGACCTCCGTAAAAGTGGAAGATGCCGGCGGTCATTATACCATGGCCGGCCTCGCCGGACAAGAAAACAGAGGAGCCCTATAGGCAGATCTCCCGAAATGTGCTATTCTGTCTGCAGAAAGAAGCAGCCATCACGGCAGGAGGCACATACGAAATGAAGCGTTTTTGGGAGAAGGTCCGGCAGGTCCCGCGCTGGGGCTGGTTCATGGGCTTTCTGTATTTCGGCCTGCAGTACGGGATCTATCGTCTGGGCGACTGGCTGAGCCGCGTGCTCGGGACCATCGACAGGGCTTTCGAGCCCAAGATAGCGGCGATCGACGACCTGATCCCGATCGTGCCGGTCTTTGCGGTCATCTACCTGTTTTCGTACGTCTTCTGGATCTGCGGCCCGATCGCGGCATCCCTCACGAAGAAGCGGAATTTCGTCAACTACATCGCCGGTCTCTCCCTGGCCTACCTTATCGGCTTCCTGTTTTTCGTGTTTCTGCCGACCTGCATGGACCGCTTGCGCGAAGGCCTGATGGAGGTCGCCGCGCGGCCGGGCTTCTTTAACGGGCTCCTGGCCATGATCTACGGGGCGGACGGCAGCTCCATGGCCTTCAATCTCTTCCCGTCGTACCACTGCCTGATCAGTCTGTACTGCTACCTGGGCGTCCGGAAGCAGCCGGAGATCTCGAAGGGCTTCCGCGTGTATTCCCTGGTGATGACGCTGCTCATCTGCGCGTCGACGGTGCTCACCAAACAGCATTACTTTATCGATATCATCGGCGGTCTGGCGATCTCGGTCCTCTGCTACGCCCTGATGAACAGGCTGGACCCGGGGACGAAATGGGTGGAGAAGCACGCGGCGAAAGAAAAGCAGGCGGCCTGAAAGCGCTGATCAGAGGCAATCAAAGAAAACCCCACATAAATCCACAAGATTATGTGCGGGTTTTCTTTGTTTTTGACTGATCAGAGGTTGACATCTAACAATGGCGGGGCTATACTGACGGCAGAAAGCATGGGCTGCGGAAGCGGCCGGAAAGGGGAGATATGCTGGCGGCGGAGAGACGGAACCGGATCCTGACGGCGCTGGAGGCGGAGGGCCGCGTGCTCGTCGCCGACCTGAGCCGGCTATACGGCGTGTCGGAAGAGACCATCCGCCGGGATCTGGAAAAGCTGGAAGAGGAAGGCTTTGCCCGCCGCTGCTACGGAGGCGCCTCTTTTACCGGCAGCCCGGATCTTCCCTACAGCATCCGCAAAAAGTCTCACGTCAGCGGCAAACGGCAGATCGCCCAGATCGCGGCGGGCCTGATCCCTGACGGCGCGTCGGTCGCTTTCGACGAGAGTTCCACGGCGGCCTTCGTGGCGCAGGCCCTGAAGGGACGGAAGGGGATCACGCTGCTCACCAATTCGGTGGAGCTGGTCCTTTCGCTGGGTGAGACAGAAGACTGGCAGATCTATGTGACGGGCGGGCTGTATAACGAAAAGAACCTGTCGTTCGGCGGCCTGCGGGTGGAGGAGTTCCTGCGGGAGCATCACACCGATTTTGCGGTCATTTCCTGCGCCGGGCTGGACCCCGAACTGGGGCTGACCGATCCGAAAGATGAGATGGCCCGGATCAAGCGGGCGATGATACGGAGCGCCGGCCAGACGATCCTGGCGGCAGACAGCCGCAAATTCGACCGGCGGTCCTTTGCCGTCGTCGGAAAACTGGAAGACGTCGGCACGCTCATCACCGATTCCGAGCCCGACGAGGCCTGGAAGGAACGTCTGGAAAAGGCGGGCGTCAGGCTGCTGTACTGAGGAATGGTTCCGCGTCCGGCCTGCCGGCGGCGGATGAAATAACAGAAAAGAGAAGCGTCTATAGAGGAGGAACAACATGAAAACCAAAGCAGTCCGTTTGTACGGTACGAACGATCTGAGGCTGGAGGAATTTGAGCTTCCGGAGATGAAGGAAGACGAGATCCTGGCGAAGGTGGTCTCTGACAGCCTGTGCATGTCCAGCTACAAGGCGGCCATCCAGGGCGCGGCGCACAAGCGCGTCCCGAACGACGTGGCGGAGAATCCCGTTATCATCGGCCACGAGTTCTGCGGCGAGATCCTGAAAGTCGGCTCCAAGTGGGCGGATCAGTTCAGACCCGGGCAGAAGTTCTCGATCCAGCCGGCTATCAACTACAAGGGCAGCATGGCGGCGCCCGGTTATTCCTACTCCTATATCGGCGGCGACGCCACTTATATCATCATCCCGAACGAGGTGATGGAGATGAACTGCCTGCTGGCCTACGACGGCGACGGCTTCTACGGCGGCAGCCTGGCCGAGCCGTTCAGCTGCGTGACGGGCACCTTCCATGCGATGTATCACACGACCCGCGGCAGCTATCAGCACGAGATGGGAATCAAAGAGGGCGGCTCCCTCGCAGTGCTCGCCGGCGTCGGCCCGATGGGGCTGGCAGCGCTCGATTACGTGATCCACTCTGACCGGCGGCCCGGCCGCATCGTGGTGACCGATATCGACGAAGCACGTCTGGCGCGCGCGGCCGAGATCCTCTCCGTGGAAGAGGCGGCGAAGTGCGGAGTCGAGATGCACTACGTCAACACCGGCAAAGTGGAGGATCCCGTGGCGGCGGTCATGGCCTTCAACGACGGAAAGAAATTCGACGACGTGCTGATCTTCGCGCCGGTGCCTCCGGTGGTGGAACAGGGCGACGCGCTGCTGGGCGAGGACGGCTGCCTCAACTTCTTCGCGGGCCCGTCCAATCCGGCGTTCAGCGCGAAATTCAACTTCTACAACGTCCACTACGCCGGAACGCATCTGGTGGGCACCTCGGGCGGCAATACGGCCGATATGCAGGAGTCTCTGGACATGATGTCTGCCGGCGAGCTGAATCCGGCCATCCTGGTCACCCATATCGGCGGCCTCAACTGCGTGCCGGAGACAACGCTCAACCTGCCGCATATCCCGGGAGGCAAGAAGCTGATCTACACGCACGTGGAGATGCCGCTCACCGCGATCGCGGACTTCGGAAAGCTGGGAGAGACTGATCCGTTCTTCGCGAAGCTGGATGAGATCTGCAAAGCCCACGGCGGCCTGTGGAGCGCCGAGGCCGAGCGCTTCCTGCTGGCGGAGAAGGCGAAAGACTGAAGGAACCGGAAATACACAAGCGCGAAACGAGCCCCCGCGAGGGGGCTCGTTTCATATGAGAGAAGAAGGCTGCCCGGGCGACCGCATCAGACCATTTTTCCGGCGTCCAGGAGGGTGTCCAGTTCCTCTTCGGAAAGATACCCCAGGCGCAGACAGGCCGTCCGCAGATCCAGATCCTCTTCATAGGCGAGGGCGGCGGTGCGGGCGGCTTTTTCGTAGCCGATCGCGGGACTTAAGGCGGTCACGAGCATCAGGGAACGATCCACCGAGGCGCGCATCTGCTCCCGTCTGACCTCAATACCGTTTACGCAGCGTTCGCGGAAGGAATCCATCGACTCCGTCAGCAGGCGGACGGACTGCAGGAAGCTGTAGGCGCAGACGGGCTGGAAGACGTTGAGCTCGAACTGGCCCTGTGAGGCGGCAAATCCGATCGCGGCGTCATTGCCCATGACCTGCACGGCTACCATCGTCACCTGCTCGCACTGGGTCGGATTGACCTTACCCGGCATGATGGAGGAGCCGGGTTCGTTCGCGGGGAGCGAAAGCTCGCCCAGTCCGCAGCGCGGGCCGGAAGCAAGCAGACGGATATCGTTGGCGGTCTTGAAGAGGTCGGCGGCCAGCGCCTTCAGGGCGCCGTGGGCGAAAACGAGCTCGTCCAGGCTCGTGAGCGCGTGGAATTTGTTCGGCGCCGGGAGAAACTCCGTGCCGCAGAGGGCGGAAAGCTCCCGCGCGGCAGCCCTGTCAAAGCCGTCGGGGGCGTTGAGCCCCGTGCCGACAGCCGTTCCGCCGAGCGCCAGTTCCCGAAGCGGCGGTAGGGAAGCGAGGATCATCCGGATGTCCTGCTCCAGATGCGCCCGCCAGCCGGACACTTCCTGGGAAAAGCGGAGCGGGACCGCGTCCTGCAGGTGGGTCCGCCCGATCTTGATTACATCCGCGTTTTCTTCCTCCAGGCGCCGGAAGGCTTCGATAAGCCGGCCGACAGCGGGCAGAAGGTCCCGCTCCAGGGCCGTCACCGCCGCGATCCGCAGGGCGGAGGGGAAGGTGTCGTTGGAGGACTGGGAGAGGTTCACGTCGTCGTTCGGGTGCAGCAGCTTTTTCCCGGCAAGTTCGTTGCCGCGGGCCGCGATCACCTCGTTGACGTTCATATTGGTCTGGGTGCCGGAGCCGGTCTGCCAGACAACGAGAGGAAAATGCTCCCGCAGCTGCCCGCTCAGGATCTCCTCCGCGACGCGGCAGATGAGGCCGCATTTTTCTTCCGTCATCCTGTCGGGTATCAGGACGCGATTGGCCCGGGCGGCCGCCTTTTTGACGAGGGCGAGGGCGCGGATGATCTCCCAGGGCATGGGCTCGCAGCCTGTTCCGATGGGGAAATTCCGGCGGGAACGCTCCGTCTGGGCGCCCCAGTATCTATCGGCCGGGACCGCAATGGGTCCCAGGCTGTCTTTTTCGATGCGTTCTTCCAAGGTCCTTCTCCTCCCGGCGGATGGGTCAGACGTTGATCTCCGCGTCGGCGCTGCCGGCGCCGGCAAGGCGCGGCCGCACTTTCGCGAGGAAGCGGGTCACCTGCTCGGCCGAGCGGCCGGTGTAGCGCTCCGGCTGCAGCAGGGCATCGATCTCCGCCTCGGTCATGCCGAAGGCCGGGACCGCCGCCAGGCGGGCGGAAAGGTCGAGCACGCCTTCCTCCTTCATCCGGGCCGCGGCTTCCATGGAGCAGACCCGGATCGCCTCGTGCAGCTGCTGGCGGTCCCCGCCGCGCTTCACCGCCTCCATGAGGAGGTTCTCGGTCGCGATGAAGGGCAGGAACTCCTTTACGGTCCGTTCGATCACGGCTTCGTTCACCTGAAGGCCGCTCACCACGTTCCGGACGAGGCGCAGGACCGCGTCCGCGCAGAGGAAGCCCTCGGGGAGGGAGATGCGCCGTCCGGCCGAATCGTCCAGCGTGCGCTCGAGCCACTGCGTCGAGGCGGTGAGCGCCCCGTTCGCCGCGTCGGCGATCAGGTAGCGGGAGAGGGAGCAGATGCGCTCGCAGCGCATGGGGTTGCGCTTGTAGGCCATGGCGGAGGAGCCGATCTGCTTGCTGCCGAAGGGCTCTTCCAGCTGGCGGTCGTGCTGCAGGAGACGGATGTCCGTGGCCATCTTGCAGCAGCTCTGCGCGATGGCGGAGAGGACGTTCAGGATCCGGCTGTCGATCTTGCGGGGATAGGTCTGGCCGCAGACGTCGAAGCAGGCGGTGAAGCCGAAAGCTTTCGCGAGGCGGTCGTTCAGCTCGTCGGCCTTAGCTCCGTCGCCTTCGAAGAGGTCGAGGAGGCTGGCCTCCGTCCCGGTCGCCCCCCGGCAGCCGAGGAAAGGAAGGCCCGCTGAGAGCTGCTCCAGCTCGTCCAGGTCGGAGAGCAGGTCCTGCATCCAGAGGGAGGCGCGCTTTCCGACCGTCACCAGCTGGGCCGGCTGGTAGTGCGTGTAGCCCAGCGTCGGGATGGCTTTGGTCCGGTCGGCGAAGTCCGCCAGGGCGGAGAGGGCCTGCAGGAGTTCCTCGCGGAGGAATCCGAGCCCTTCCCGGTAGATGATCAGGTCGGCGTTGTCGGTCACGTAGCAGCTGGTAGCGCCCAGATGGATGATCCCGGCCGCGCCGGGGGCCGCCTTCCCGTAGGTGTAGACGTGGGCCATCACGTCGTGCCGCACTTCTTTTTCCCGCGCGGCCGCCAGGGCAAAGTCGATATCACTGACATGGGCCTCCAGCTCGGCCACCTGCTCCCCGGTAACGGGCAGGCCGAGATCGTGCTCCGCCCGGGCGAGCTCCACCCAGAGCCGGCGCCAGGTCTCGATGCGGCGCTGCGCGGAAAAGAGGCGCAGCATGCGGTCGGAGGCATAGCGGGAAGCCAGCGGGGATTCGTATCGGTCGTTCATAATAACTCCTTCCCGGTCTCTCAGAGACCGAATGCGGACGGATCGTGGATCCGCTGTTCGAAGCGGCGCTTTTCTCCCCCGGCGGGGATACTGGTCGGATAGCCGCCGCCGAAACAGGCGGTGCAGAAGCCGCTGTCCCGGCCGGTGAGCAGCCGTACGTGTTCCAGACTGAGGTAGCCGAGGGAATCCACGCCGATGATCCGCGCGATCTCTTCGGGCGTATGGTGATTCGCGATCAGGGCGTCCGCGCTGTCGATATCCGTGCCGTAGAAGCAGGGCCCGATGAAGGGCGGCGCGCTGACCCGCATGTGGATCTCGGCGGCCCCGGCGGAGCGCAGAAGCTCGATGATGTGCCGGCAGGTCGTGCCGCGCACGATCGAATCGTCGATGAGGACGATCCGCTTCCCCTCCACTATACTTCGGACGGGGTTGAGTTTCAAGCTCACGCCCATCTCGCGTTCGCCCTGCGTCGGAGCGATGAAGGTCCGGCCGATGTATTTGTTTTTGGTGAGGCCGATCGCGTAGGGGATCCCGGAGGCGTGGGCGTAGCCGATCGCGGCGTCCAGGCCGGAATCCGGCACGCCTATGACCGCGTCGGCTTCCACGGGATGCTCTCCCGCGAGGAAGGCCCCCGCCCGTTGGCGGGCCAGGCAGACGCTGCTGCCGTCCAGAACCGAGTCCGGGCGGGCGAAGTAGATGTATTCGAAGACGCACATCCGCCGGGCGGCGGTGCCGCAGTGCGTCCGGTCGGAATGCAGGCCGTCCGCGTCCGCCGTCACGACCTCGCCGGGCTCGACGTCCCGCACGAAGGCCGCCCCGACCGCGTCCAGCGCGCAGCTCTCCGAGGCGAAGACGATGAGCCCGTCCGGGCGGATGCCGATACACAGGGGCCGGAAGCCGAAGCGGTCCCGGGCCGCGATCAGTTTTTCGGGCGAGGAGATGACCAAGGAGTAGGCGCCCTCCAGCGTGTCCATCGCCAGGGCGACCGCCTCCTCGATGCTCCCCGAGCGGAGCCGCTCGCGCACGATGATATAGGCGATCACCTCGGAATCGGTGGAGGTGTGGAAGATGGACCCCTGTTCCTCCAGTTCGCTCCGAAGCTCCAGGGAGTTGGAGAGGTTCCCGTTGTGCGCGAGGGCCATGCTCCCCTTCCGGTGGTTGATGAGGAGGGGCTGCACGTTCCGGCGGTTGTCCGCGCCGGTCGTCGCGTAGCGCACGTGCCCCACGGCGATCCTCCCCCGGCCCAGCGAGCGGAGCTTCTCGGGCGTGAAGACCTCGCTCACCAGCCCGACGTCGCGGCAGGCGGTGAAGATGCCGTCGTCGTTCAGCACGATGCCCGCGCTTTCCTGCCCGCGGTGCTGCAGCGCGAAGAGCCCGTAGTAGGCGAGAGAGGCCAGATCCGCCTCCTTCGCCCCGTAAACGCCGAAAACGCCGCATTCTTCGTGAATGTGGCGCTCGGCAAGGTCACTCCTCTTCATGTTTCCGCAGCCGGTCCATGACCTCGATGTAGGCGTCCTCGACGCCCCCCAGGTCCCGGCGGAAGCGGTCTTTATCCAGCTTTTTCCCGGTCGCGCTGTCCCACAGGCGGCAGGTGTCCGGGCTGATCTCGTCGGCCAGGACGATCGTCCCGTCTTTCAGCCGGCCGAATTCCAGTTTGAAATCCACCAGCCTGACCCCGCAGTCGGCCCAGAAAGCCTTCAGGATCTCGTTGATCTTAAGCGCCATAGCCTCGATCTCGGCCAGCTCCTCCTTCGTTGCCAGCTTCAGTGCCAGCGCGTGGGACGGGCAGAGCAGCGGATCGCCCAGCGCGTCGTTCTTGTAGGAAAACTCCACGGTCGGCTCGTCGAAGACGCCCCCCTCCTGCACGCCGTAGCGCTTCGCGAAGGAGCCGGCGGCGATGTTGCGGACGATGACCTCGAGGGGGACGATCTCCACGCGTTTTACGAGCGTCTCCCGTTCCGAAAGCTCACGGATCAGGTGGGTCGGGATCCCGGCCTCTTCCAGGCGCTTCATCAGGATGTTGCTCATCTGGTTGTTGATGACGCCCTTCCCCCGGATGGTGCCCTTCTTGAGCCCGTTGAACGCGGTCGCGTCGTCCTTGTAGGAGACGATCAGCTGATCCGGGTCCTCGGTCGACCAGACCTTTTTGGCCTTGCCTTCGTAGATCATTTCTTTTTTCATGGATTTACCCCCGCTCTGGTGTATTTGGGTCCGTTACGGACGGAGAATGATCGCTTCGCGCTCGGCGCCGACGGAGATATAGCGGATGGGGCAGCCTGCGGCTTCCTCGATCCGTTCCACGTACGCTTTCGTTTCGTCCGGCAGGTCTTCATAACGCCGGACTTTGGTGATATCGCAGTGCCAGCCCTTCATGGTCTCCACGACGGGCTCTGCCTGCGCGAGCAGGGCCGGGAAGGGATGGTCCGTGGTGACCCGGCCGCCGATCCGGTAGGCCGTGCAGACGGGGATCTCCTCCATGTAGTCGAGCACGTCGAGCTTGGTGAGGGCCAGCTCCGTCGCGCCCTGCAGCTCCACGCCGCAGCGGGTGGCGACCAGGTCGACGGGCCCGACCCGGCGCGGACGGCCCGTTTTCGCCCCGTACTCCTCACCGGCTTCGCGCAGGGCCGACGCTTCGGCCCCGAAAATCTCGCAGGGGAAGGGACCCTCGCCGACGCAGGTCGAATAGGCCTTCGCCACGCCGAGCACCCGGTCCGGGCGCATCTCCGGCACGCCGGCGCCGATGGGCGCGTAGGCGGCCAGGGTGTTGGACGAGGTGGTGTAGGGGACGATGCCGAAATCCAGATCCCGGAGGGCGCCGAGCTGCGCCTCCAGCAGGATGCTCTTCCCTTCGCGGATCATCTTCCGAAGGAGCTTCGAGGTATCGCAGACGAAGGGCTTTATCTTTTCGGCGTAGTCCTCCGTCCAGCGGGCCAGTTCCTCTTCGGTGCAGGGCTCGGCGCCGTAGACGCCCGTCAGGGTCAGGTTCTTCCACTCGGCCAGCTCCGAAAGGTGGCGGCGGAAGGCCTCCGGGAAGAAGAGTTCCCCGGCCAGGGCGACCTTCTTTTGGGCCTTGTCCGAATAAAACGGCGCGATCCCCTGTTTGGTGGAACCGTATTTCTTATCCTTCAGACGGGTCTCTTCCAGCCCGTCCAGCTGCCGGTGCCAGGGCAGGAGCAGTCCCGCGCGCTCGCTGATCTTCAGATTGTCCGGCGTTACGGGAACGCCGGCCTTCCGCAGGTTTTCGATCTCGATCCAGAGGTTCTCCGGATCCAGGGCGACTCCGTTTCCGAGAATATTGACGACGCCCGGCCGGAAGATCCCGGAGGGAATGAGGTGCAGGGCATTCTTTCCGTAGCCGTTGACTACGGTGTGCCCGGCGTTTCCGCCTCCCTGATACCGGATCACGCAGTCGAAATCCTCCGCCAGAAGGTCCACGATCCGGCCTTTTCCTTCGTCGCCCCAGTTGATGCCCACAACGGCGCAGACAGACATAGCAGTTCTCCTTTCCGCCTTCTCAGATCGAGAAGAGCAGTTCCGTATAGTCCGGATACGGCCAGAAACGGCTGTCGATCCTCCGCTCCAGCTGGTCGACGACGGCCCGGACCGCCTTCATGTCCGCGGTCAGGACGTCGCTGCAGAGCGCCAGCTTCTCCTCGCTGCCCCCGCATTCGTCGAGCTTCGCGATATCGCCCTCGAGCTTCTCCAGCGCGTCGTAGAGATGATCGCCGAGCCGGCCGAGTTCCTCCGCCTGCTTCTTTTCAAAGGCGAAGCCGTGCGTGTAGGAGGCGAGGCAGGCCGTGACCGAGCCGAGGATCCCCTTGCGGACCATCTCGGCCAGCGTCCGGGCCTCGATCGTGATGATGCTGCAGTACTTTTCGACCCGGATCTCGCCCCGGGACTCGATCTCCTTCCGGCTGTAGATCCCGTTCTCAGTCAGCAGGCGGATGTTCTTCTCGCTGGCGTATTCCGGAACGGTCTGCGCGGTGTTGGCGAGGTTCTTCAGCCCCCGTCTGGCGGCTTCCCCGACCCACGAGGTGTCGTAGCCGTTGCCGTTGAAAACGATGCGCCGGTGCTCCCGCAGCATTTTGCGGATCAGGGCGCTTACGGCTTCCTTGCCGCCGCCGGCAGCCTCCAGTTCGTCGGCGGCTTCCTTCAGCTCCTGCGCCAGGATGGTGTTGAGGTACGCGACCGGGGAGGCGATGGACTGGCTCGAGCCCACCATGCGGAATTCGAACTTGTTCCCGGTGAAGGCGAGAGGCGAGGTGCGGTTGCGGTCGGTGTTGTCGCGGCCGATCTGCAGCAGGATATCGCGGCCGATGGCCAGGGACCCGGCCCCGCCGCTGACGTACGGCGTGTCGCTGACCAGGGAATCCACGACTTTTTCGAGCTCGCTGCCGATGAAGACGGAGAGGATCGCGGGCGGGGCTTCCTGCCCGCCGAGACGGTTGTCGTTGCCGGCGTAGGCGGCCGCGCTGCGCAGCAGCTCGGGATATTCGTCGACGCCCTTCAGGAAGGCCGCCAGGAACAGCAGGAAACGGGTGTTGTCCGCCGGCGTGGAGCCGGGGGAGAAGAGGTTTTCGCCGCCGTCGGTGGAGACGGACCAGTTGACGTGTTTGCCGGAACCGTTGACGCCGGCGAAGGGCTTTTCATTGAGCAGGCAGACCAGGCCGTGCTTCTCGGCGACCCGCTTCATGATCTCCATGGTCAGCTGGTTCTGGTCGTTGGCCAGGTTGGCGCCGGTGAAGAAGGGCGCCATCTCGTACTGGGCGGGGGCGACCTCGTTGTGCTCGGTCTTCGCGCAGATGCCCAGTTTCCAGAGCTCCTCGTTCAGGTCCTGCATGAAAGCGGTCACTTCGGGCTTGATCTGGCCGTAGTAGTGGTCGTCCAGCTCCTGCTTCTTCGGGGCGTCCGCGCCGAAGAGCGTCCGCCCGCAGAGGCGCAGGTCCTCGCGCTTCAGGAACAGGTCCTTGCGGATCAGGAAATACTCCTGCTCGGCGCCGACGTTGCAGGTCACGCTCTGCGTCTTCTCATCGCCGAGGAGCCGCAGGATGCGGACCGCCTGGCGGTTCAGGGCCTCGCCGGACCGAAGCAGGGGCGTCTTCTTGTCCAGCACTTCGCCGGAGTAGGAGCAGAAGATCGTCGGGATGCAGAGGACCTTATCCTTGATGAAGGCATAGGAGGTCGGGTCCCAGGCGCTGTAGCCCCGCGCCTCGAAGGTGGAGCGCAGGCCGCCGGAGGGAAAGCTGGAGGCGTCCGGCTCGCCCTGGATCAGTTCCTTGCTGGAGAAGACCATGCGGAAGCTGTCCTGTCCGGAGGGGATCAGGAAGCCTTCGTGCTTCTCCGCGGTCTCGCCGGTCAGCGGCTGGAACCAGTGGGTGTAGTGCGTCGCGCCCTGCTCGAGGGCCCAGCGCTTCATGCCGTCGGCGATGTCCGCCGCGATCTTTTCGGGAAGGACGCTGCGGCTGCGCACGCATTCCTGCCAGGCGTAGAGCGAGGGGGCGGGGATGTAGTCCCGCATGGTGCTTTCGTTGAAAACCAGCGCGCCGAAATATTCTCCTGCGTTTTTCTTGCTCATGACGTTCTCCGTTTCTGTTATTCCCACTCCACCGTCGCGGGGGGTTTGGAGGTGATATCGTAGACCACGCGGTTGATGCCGGGCACTTCGTTCACGATCCGGCGGGAAGCCGCTTCCAGCACCTCGTAGGGGATGCGGGCGAAATCCGCCGTCATGAAGTCCTCGGTACAGACCGCGCGGAGGGCTGCCGTGTAAAGATAGCTGCGTTCGTCACCCATCACGCCGACCGACTTCGTATCGGTGAGGACCGCGAAGTACTGGTCGATCGAGGAGGCGAGGCCGCCGCACGCGCATTCTTCCCGGAAAACGGCGTCCGCCTCGCGGACCATGGCCAGTTTTTCCGGGGTGACTTCCCCGACGATCCGGACCGCGAGGCCCGGGCCGGGGAAAGGCTGGCGGCCGACGATCGCCTCCGGCAGGCCCAGCTCGCGGCCGAGCGCCCGCACTTCATCCTTGAACAGGAGCCGCAGCGGCTCGAGGATGCCCTCGAAACCGATATCGGCCGGAAGGCTGCCCACGTTGTGGTGGCTCTTGATCGTATGGCCGCCGGCGGCGCCGGATTCGATCACGTCGGGATAAATGGTCCCCTGGGCCAGGAATTCGACCCGGCCGAGGGTGGCGGCGGTCTCCGAGAAGACCCGGATGAACTCCCGTCCGATGCGGCGGCGCTTCTCCTCGGGGTCGGTCACGCCCTGAAGCTGCGCGAGGAACCGCTCCCCGGCGTTGATCTTCCGGAAGGAGAGGTCGCGGCCGGAGTAGGTCCGGACCACTTCTTCGCTCTCGTTCTTCCGCATGAAGCCGTGATCCACGTAGACGCAGGTGAGGCGGTTCCCGACGGCCTTTTCGAGCAGGATCGCCGCCACGGCCGAGTCCACACCGCCGGAGAGGGCGAGGAGCACGCGGCCGTCCCCGACCCTCGCGCGGATATCCTCCACGGCCCGGCTGCAGAAATCCCGGATGACCCAGTCGCCCGCCGCGCCGCAGACTTTGTAAAGGAACTGCCGGATCATTTCCCGGCCATTTTCGGTATGTTTCACTTCCGGATGGAACTGCAGGCCGTAGAGGCGCCGCTTCGGATCGAAGATGCCGGCGCAGGGGCAGTGCTCCGTCCTTGCGGAGATCCTGAACCCGTCCGGCAGGGCGGCCGCGTAGTCGCCGTGGCTCATCCAGCTTATGCCTTCCGCGGGCAGGCCCTCAAAGAGCGGGCAGCCGGCATCGTACCGCGTCAGGGTGCGTCCGTATTCGCGGGCCGTATCCGCCTGTGCCGCCTTCACCGAGCCGCCCAGAAGGTGGACCATCAGCTGGCAGCCGTAGCAGATGCCCAGCACCGGGATCCCGCGTGCAAAGAGCGAAGCGGGCATCGTCGGAGCCCCCTCCTCATAGACGCTGGCGGGGCCGCCGGAAAGGACGATCCCGATCGGGTCCTTTGCCAGGACGGCTTTCTCCGCTTCCTGCCAGGGGACCACCTCGCAGTAGACGCTGCATTCCCGGATCTTCCGGGCGATGAGCCGGCTGTACTGTCCGCCGAAATCGATGACGATCACGGTCTGGTTCATAGTCCTTTTCTCCTTTTCTGCGCTTCGCAGAACCGAATGAAGAGCGGATGGGGACGGTTCGGGCGGCTCTGGAATTCCGGATGGAACTGCACGCCGACGAACCAGGAGTCCCCGGCCAGTTCGACCATCTCGACGAGGGTGCCGTCGGGGGAGAGGCCGGAGGGGATCATGCCTGCATTTTCGCAGGCCGGGCGGTAGCGGTTGGCGAATTCGTAGCGGTGGCGGTGGCGCTCATGGATGAGCTCCGCGCCGTAGGCCGCCCGGGCCTTCGAACCCTCCCGGAGCACGCAGGGCCAGCTGCCCAGCCGCATCGTGCCGCCCTTGTCGGTGATCGTGACCTGGTCCGGCATGAGGTCGATGACGGGGTGCGGGGTCTGTTCGTCGAATTCGGTGGAATTCGCGCCGGCAAGGCCGAGCACATTCCGGGCAAACTCGATCACGGCGATCTGCATGCCGAGGCAAATGCCGAAATAGGGGATATGGTTCTCCCGCGCGAAGCGGGCGGCGGCGATCATGCCTTCGGTGCCGCGGCTTCCGAAGCCGCCCGGCACCAGGATCCCGTCGCAGTTCCCGAGGACTTCGGCGGCGTTTTCGTCCGTCACCGTTTCCGAATCGGTCCAGAGGATCTCCGCCCGCGTGCCGCAGACCGCCGCCGCGTGGTGGAGGGCTTCTTCAATACTGAGATAAGCGTCATGAAGCTGTACGTACTTGCCGACCAGCGCCACGCGGATGGGAGGGAAATCGGCCTCGGCGCGCCGGACCATCTCTTCCCATTCGGCCAGATCCGGCTTTCGTTCGGGCAGGCCCAGCTTCCGGCAGACGGTCTCGGCGAGCCCTTCCTTTTCCAGAATCAGCGGGACCTCGTAGATGCTCGGCGCCGTCAGGTTCTGGATCACGGCCTCCGGGTCCAGGCTGCACAGGAGGGCGATCTTGTCGCGGATCTCCTCCGTGATCGGCTGCGCGGTGCGGCAGACGAGGACGTCCGGCTTGATGCCGGCGGCCTGCAGTTCGCGGACGGAGTGCTGCACCGGCTTGCTCTTGAGCTCCAGGCTGCCCGGGATCTCCACGATCAGCGGCACGTGGATGAAGACCACGTTGCCCTTCCCCTGTTCGGCCGCGACCTGGCGGATGGCTTCCAGATAGGGCTGGCTCTCGATATCGCCAACGGTCCCGCCGATCTCGCAGATCGCGGCGTCCAGGCCCTTGTCCGCCATCGCGTAGATCGAGCGTTTGATCTCGTCCGTGATATGCGGGATGATCTGCACGGTGTGGCCGAGGTACCCGCCCTGGCGCTCCCGGTTGAGCACCTGCCAGTAGATCTTGCCGGAAGAAACGGAAGAATCGGCGGTCAGGGCCTCGTCGGCGAAGCGCTCGTAGTGGCCTAGGTCCAGGTCCGTCTCGGCCCCGTCGTCGGTGACGAAGACCTCGCCGTGCTGGTAGGGGCTCATCGTCCCCGGATCCACGTTGAGATAGGGGTCGAATTTTTGGTTCTGCACCCGGAAGCCCCTGGCTTTGAGGAGCCGTGCCAGCGAAGCGGCGCAGATCCCCTTCCCGAGCCCGGAAACGACGCCGCCGGTCACAAAGATGTATTTCATGCCTCTCCCTCCGTATCTGCGGGCCGGGACTTCCCGGTCCACGCGTCCAGTGTACCATGTTGACAGTAATGCACGAAATACATATAATATAGGCGAAGCCATACGAAAAACGTATGATAAAAACCTGTATCCGGGGAGGAACGGGCCATGGAACTGAGGACGCTGCGGTATTTCGTCACGGTTGCAGAGGAACTCAATATCACGAAGGCGGCGGAGATCCTGAAGATCAGCCAGCCGCCGCTCAGCAGCCAGATCAAAAATCTGGAGGAGGAAGTGGGCACGCCCCTGTTCATCCGGGGGAAGCGCCACCTTACGCTCACGGACGCGGGAAGGCTGCTCTACCAGCGTGCGAAGGATATCCTGAGCCTGTCCGAGAAGGCTTCCGCCGAGATCCTTTCGTTGAGCCGGGGGATGACCGGGACCGTCGCGATCGGACTGGTGGAAGGCATGGCGCCGGACATCGCGGCGGAGTGGTTCGCGGGCTTTCTGGGCGAGCACCCCGGCGTCCGCTTCCGCATCCTGGACGGGAACAGCGACGACCTGATCGAGAAGATGCGCGGCGGGCTCATCGACCTGGCGGTAATCACAGCCCCCTACGACCAGCTGCTCCTCAACAGCTTCCATGTGGGCGAAGAGAAGATGGTCGCGCTAATGAACCGCGCCCATCCGCTGGCGGAGAAGGAAAAGCTGGACCTTTCGGACCTCAGGAACGAGCCCCTCATCGTACCGAGCCGGCGGGCGCACATCGAGGATATACGGCGCTGGTTCCGGGCGGTGAAAGCGAGCCCTTTCATCCTCTGCGAGATGGACAACTACCTGGACGCGGCGGCCCTGGCCGGCCGCGGGATCGGCATCAGCATCTTCCCGCAGACGGCCTACATCCTGAACGATTCCCTGATCTCGCGGGAGATCACGGGACCGGACACGACCGTGGAATACCTGTTCGTCTGGCGCAAGAACCGGCAGCTCCCCGGTGTGGAAGAGCGTTTCATCGACTACGTGAAAGCGCGCTACCGGCAGGAAGACTAGGAAGAGCACAAAAAAAGAAAGGCCCCGGCGGAGGTCGTTTCCGCCGGGGCTCTTTCCCGTTTACAGGTCCAGCTTCCTGCCGCAGTGCCGGCAGTATTCGCAGCGGTCGCGGCCGAGAGAACGGCCGCATTCCGGGCAGCGCCAGAAGATCAGGGAAAACACCGCCAGGAGGACTATCAGCCCTAAAGCGAGCCAGTAGAACAGACGCGCGCGCCAGATCAGGGCTATGAGAAAGAGCAGGATAACGAGCACGTAAGAGATCCGTGACACGGTTATGACGGTCTTTAGTTTCATGGACGCGTCTCCTTTCGGTGCTTACCGGTGTTTTTTGTCCAGTTCTTCGATCTCTCCGGTCAGATCCCGGAGTTCTTTGTTCGTCCGGCCTTTCATGCTTCTCACTAGGGCGAGGAGCTTTTCCGCTGCTGCGCAGAGCGCGGCGTAGGCGGTCTCCGCGGGGGCTTCCCGGCGGACCGGGAAGGGCTTTGCCCTGCGGAGCCAGCGGTCTTTCAGCAGGTCGAACGACGCGCCGCTGTAAGGCGCTTCGGTCTTCCAGCCGTATTCTTTCTTCAGGTATTCCGCGAAATGATCCACCGAGGCGGCTTCCCCGTGGTTGATGAACACCCGGGCGGGCCGCTTCTTAAATGCGTTCAGCCAGGCGGCGAGGCCGTCCCGGTCCGCGTGGCCGCTGATCCCGTCGATGGTCGCCAGCTCGGCTTTGACACGGATCTCCTCTCCGAAGAGCTTCACTTTATCCGCCCCGTCGAGAAGGATGCGTCCGAGGGTTCCTTCGGTCTGATAGCCTACGAAAAGGACGGTGCATTCGGGCCGCCACAGATTATGCTTCAGATGGTGCCGGATGCGGCCGGCCTCGCACATGCCGCTGGAGGAGAGGATCACCTTGGGCTCCGGGTCGGTGTTGAGGGCTTTCGATTCCTCGGAGGAGACGGAGACGGTCAGATCGGGGAAAAAGACCGGATCAATGCCGTTTTCCAGAAGCGAGCGGGTCTCGTCGTCGTAGTAAGCCGGCAGAGTCTGCTGGAAGATAGCGGTCGCTTCCACGGCCAGCGGGCTGTCGAGCACCACCCGGAAATGCGGACGGCTCTTTACGAGGCCCTCTTCCTTGATCCTGCGCAGGAAAAAGAGCAGCTCCTGCGTGCGGCCGACCGCGAAGGACGGGATGACCACGTTGCCGCCCCGGGCAAAGGTGCGGTCGAGGATCGCCGCGAGCTGGAGCGTGTAAGCCCGGTCGCCCTCATGCGGCGCATGCAGCCGGTCTCCGTAGGTGGATTCCAGGATCACATAGTCCGCTTCCTCCACGGGCTGCGGATCGTCGATGAGCGGCCGTCCGCTGTTGCCCACGTCGCCGCTGAAGACGACTTTCCGCTCCTCCCCGTTTTCGCGGAGCCACAGTTCGATATGGGCGGCGCCGAGCAGATGTCCGGCGTTTCCGAAACGGACGTCGATATTTTCCTCCGCGGGCGTGCGGACGCCGTACGGGAGGGGAACGAACTGCGAGAGGATCCCGCGGACGTCGTCGGAGGTATAGAGCGGCTCGACGGCATCCCTGCCCGCGCGGCCGTTCTTGCGGTTCTGCCAGGCGGCTTCGGATTCCTGGATCCCCGCGCAGTCCTCGAGCATGATCTCGCAGAGATGCTTCGTGGCTTCGGTCGCGTAGACCGGGCCGCGGTAGCCCTGCTTATAGAGGAGCGGCAGATTGCCGGAGTGGTCGATATGCGCGTGGGTGAGAAAGACCGAATCGATCTGATCCGCGTTCACCGGCAGCGTCTGGTTGACAAAGATATCCTTCCCCTGCTCCATGCCGCAGTCGACGAGAAGCCGCTTCCCGCCAGCTTCCAGATAGGTGGCGGAGCCGGTCACTTCGTGAGCCGCTCCGAGAAAAGTCATTTTCATGCTCTGCACCTCTTCCGGCCTCTGTATGAAAACGGTCCCTCAGCCGGAAAAGAAGGTTGACCGTCCTTCTGCCGGAGAATATTATAATAGACATGCCGCGCCAAATCAACAGCGGCTGGGGACGGACGGTCATGGGCAATAAACCATTCCTCAAAAAAGCAGCCGGAGCCATCGTGGCGGGACGGTATCTGATCTTTCTGATCTTCGCCGCCGCCTGTGTTTACTGCGCGCTTTCGGTGGGAAGGGTGAAGACGAACCCGGATCTGGCCGCCTTTCTGCCGGAAGATACCGAGACCAGAAAAGCCCTGACGGTCATGGAGAAGGAGTTCGAGGATTTCGAGACCGTAAGCGTCATGCTCTCCGGCGTCAGCTATGAAGAGGCGGAGGCCGTGCGCGGGGAGCTTCTGGATCTTCCGGGAGTGACCGACGTCGCCTTCGACGGAAGCGGCGCGCACTATAAAAACGGGGCGGCCCTGCTGACGGTCAGTTTCGACGGCTCCGCGGACCCGGAGGCGATGGAAAAGATCCGGGCGCTTTCCGCCCGCTTCGATACCGCCGTTGCCGCCGACGTCATCTCGGATTATTCCGCGAAGCTGGCGCAGGAGATGGGAGGAGTGATCCTGCTGGCTGCTGCCGTGATCGTCGCGGTGCTTCTCGTTACCTCCCGCAGCTATTTCGAGACAGTGATCTTCTTTGTCGTCTTCGCGGTGGCGGCGCTCCTCAACATGGGGACCAATTTCTGGCTGGGGACCATTTCCTCCATCACCAACTCGGTCGGGGTGATCCTGCAGCTCGCGCTGGCCATCGATTACGCGATCATCCTCGCGCGGAGGTGTCAGGACGAGGCCGCGCGGGGTTTTTCCCTCCGGGAGGCTTTGCCGGAGGCGCTGGCCGGGTCTGTTGTGGAGGTCGCGTCCTCATCCCTGACGACGGTCGCGGGACTGGCCGCCCTGACGCTCATGCAGTTCCGGCTGGGGTACGATCTGGGGATCGTGCTGGCAAAGGGCATTTTCTGCAGCCTGATTACGGTCCTCTGTCTGATGCCGGGGCTCCTGTACGTTTTTGCGCGTCCCCTGGAAAAGCTGGCGCACCGGAGCTTCATGCCGGATATGAGGGCCTGGGGCAGGTTCCTCGTCCGCTCAAAGGGCGTTTTTGTCATTCTGTTCCTGCTTCTTCTGCCGGCGGCATTTCTTGCTTCGCGGAACGTTCGTTACGCGTTCACGGACACGGGCGTGAGCGAGATCATCCCCAATGAGAACCGGGCGGCGAGGCGCCGGGTCGCGGAGACCTTTGATCCCGACAGTATGGTCGCGGTCATCGTGCCGGCAGGCGATCCGGCGGCGGAGCGCGCCTTCCTTGCGGAGGCGGCAGGGCTGCCGGAAGTCAAAAGCGTGACCGGGCTCGCTGCCATCGAGGCGGAGCCGGGACATGCGCTGACGGATGAATATACGCCGCAGATGTTCGCGCGCTTCCTGAATATCGACGAGGAACAGGCCGGACAGCTGTTTCAGGCTTACGGGGTGCGGCACGGGAAGATCCGGGATCTTTTCAGCGGTACGGCGGATGACGGGGTGCCTCTCGTCGATCTGCTGCTGTTTGCCTTCGATCTGGCGGACAGCGGCCTCATCAGCCTGACCGGGGAGCAGAAGGAGCAGATGGAAGCTGTCCGGGGACAGCTGGAGCGAGGCGCGGCCCAGCTGAAAGGGAAACACTACGACCGGATGATCGTCAGGACGTCCCTGCCTGCGGAAGGCGGGGAGAGCGTCGCTTTTGTGGAGAAGCTGCGGGACATCGCGGCCGCTTCCTACAGGAGAGAAGATATCCTGATCGCGGGCTATATCACTTCCGCCCGGGATCTGAAGGCATCCTTCACCTCGGATATGCTGAAGATCAGCTTTCTGACGATCGGGTTCGTTTTCCTGATCCTGCTTCTTACGTTCCGCAGCTTTGTCGGAGCGCTGACGCTGGTCTTCGTGATCCAGGGAAGCATCTGGATCAACTTTGCCTGTACCCGGCTGGCGGGCAGCAGTCCGTCCTTTGTCACCAATATGATCGTGACCGCGATCCAGATGGGGGCGACGATCGATTACGCGATCGTCATCATGAACCGGTATCTGAACCTTAGGGGCAGCCTTCCGAAGAAGGAGGCCATGACGGAGGCGGTCAATCAGAGCTTCCCGACGGTGATGACCAGCGGGACGATCCTCACGGTCGCGGGGCTGCTCATCGCCTTCCGCGTCAGCGACGTCTATATCGGCCATATCGGACTGGCGGTCGGGCGCGGCGCGCTCATCTCCGTGATCCTGGTCCTGACCGTCCTGCCGCAGATGATCCTGCTGTTAGATGGGGCGATCGGGAAGACGACGTTTACCGTAAAGCGCAGGCGGAGCGGGGAACAGTAATACAATTAAGTGGAGAATGACAGGCAGCCCCGGGCGCATAAAAACCGCTCGGGGCTGTTTTTATGCGCGTCCGCAAAAGAGCTGTAGAAAATATGTATATTTCGTAGAAATGCGTCGTAGAATCGTGGCGAACGAGTAGACGCGCGCATTGACGGGGTCGGCGGCTGTCCGATATCATTAGGGCAGAACGGATCCCGTATCTTTTGGCGGGAAAGACTTTGACAGGCAATAGCGGGTGAAACCATGGATTATACCCTTTTCCGGCAGCAGTCGCTGCCCCGGTTTCTGAGGGCGAGATCCTCCTCTGCCGACCGGTATGAAAAAGAATATGACCGCCCCGGGCACATGGAAATCATGACGATCGACATGGGAGGCGTATATCTGATCCAGGGCGAGAAAAAGACGTATGTCCCGGCGCGTTCGGTCGTCGTGGCGATGCCGGACAGCCGGTTCCGCCTTGCCGCCGCTGAAGAGGGGCTGGTATGCGAAGATCTGATCGCGGCGGAGATCCCCGGCCAGAGCTGGGTGACCCTCCGGGAGGAACGGATCCGGGGCAGCAGTTCGCAGGGGCATGAGCTCTTTCTGCCGGCGGCCTTGCCTCTGGGAGATGATTTCGTAGGGGTGAGCCGGCTCATCCGGACATTCATTTCTCTGAATTCTCGGGACACGGACAACGCGAACTGCCTGCGGCTGGCTCTCTGGTTCGAGCTGCTCGCCACGCTCGACTCGGCGAGCCGGAACGTCCTGTTCAACGATTATTCCCGGGAGGTGCTGCCTTCGCACCAGATGTACATCCGCAAGGCCAGGCACTATATTACCCGCCATTTTGCCGAGCCGATCCAGAACAGCGACGTGGCGGAGGCGCTTGGGATCACGCCAAATTACCTCTGCAATATCTTTCGTCAGGCGACCGGCCATACCCTGCGGGGCTATCTGGCGCAGACCAGGCTGGAGCGGGCAAAGGAATTTCTGGCGCAGAACAGGGGCGCGACGCTCGACGAGATCGCGGAGCGCTCGGGCTTCGGCTCCGGCCGGACGATGGCGGCGCATTTCAAGAAAGCCTACGGGATCACGGTAAGCGAATACCTGCGCCGGAGCGCGGAGACGTAAAGGAAACAAACGGCCGAAAGGTTTAAGGATACAGACCGAAGAATACAAAGGAGACTAAGACGATGAAGAAACTGACGGCAGCCATTCTGGCATTCATCATGATCCTTTCACTTGCCGCCTGCGCGGAGAAGCCGAAGGAGTCTGAAAGTGCCGGCACTTCGCAGGCAGCCCCGAGCGAGAGCCCGGAAGAAGTGGTGAAGATCCCGGAAGACGAGGCCTGGAGACAGGCGGAAGCGGGCACGCTCGTATCCGATCCGAAGACGGGCTATGAAAAAGGCGAGAACGGGATCTGGTACTACAGCAATTACCCGAACTACAAGGATTTCCGGGAAGATAACGAGATCAAGATCGCCTTCATCTGCAAGTTCGCGGGAGCCTGGTTCAGCCCCAAGCAGGAATCCATGGGCCGGAAACTGAGAGCCGAGGGCTACACCTTCCAGTTCTATGACTGCAATTCGGATATCCAGCTCTTCATGGACTACGTGCAGAACGCGATCAACCAGGAATTCGACCTGGTCGTTCTGACGCCTCCCAACACGACCCTGCTGGCTGAGGCGATCAGCCTCCTGCAGGAGGCCGGCATCGCCTATATGACGACCGATGACCCGGGGCCCGACGAGTACGGCTTCTACGCGCCGCACTACGGCCTGGACGACTATGATCTGCACTATCAGATGGGCAAGGCCTGCGGGGCCGCTCTCGTGGAAAGGGATTACTTCGGCGATATCAAGGCGGACTTCTCTGATCTGGAAGTGCTGATCTGCGACGTGCCCACGGTCGAATCCATCCACCTGCGGAATCAGGGCTTCTGCGACGCGATCAAGGAAGTGTGCGGCATCCCCGAGTCGTCCATCGTCTGGCTGGATATCTCCGCGGGCGACGCGCTGCAGACCAAGTTCGGGGCGACCCTGCAGAATCGCAAGGCGGAGGTGAAGAAGTGGATCATCTCCAACGGAGGCGGCGCGGCGGCCATGGCCATCAGCGTGGCGCAGGAACTCAAAATGAATATGGAGAACATCATCTGGGCCGACTGCTTCTCCGACGCTTCCACGATGGTGCTGATGCGGGAGAACGACACGCTTCGGAACAACTGCTTCGGCGTCGGACTGGTCCACGCGACGGCCGGCATCGGGATCGCGAACGAGATCATCGACCTGATGGAGAACGGGACTCCCATCCCCTGCTTCACGACCTATGAGCTGAACGTCATCACCGGCGCGAACGTGGACGCTTTCTACGCGGAAAATTATCAATAACGACGGGCTGCGGCGGTCCGCCCGGCTTGACGGAGACACCATGAGTGAACCGATCCTGAAAGCAGAGAATATCACGAAATCCTTCTTCGGCAACAAGGTGCTGGACAACGTCCGGCTTGAACTGGTGCCGGGGGAGGTCCATGCGCTCTGCGGGGAGAACGGGGCCGGAAAATCGACCCTCCTCAAGATCATCACGGGCCTCTACACGAAGGACTCCGGCAGCATTTTCCTGGACGGGAAAGAGATCGAGGTGGGGAACGTCGCCGACGCGAAGAAATACGGGATCCACGTCGTTCCCCAAGAGATGCAGGTGCTCTGGAACCTTTCGGTCGCCGAGAACATCTTCATGAACGAGGCCCCCTCGGGCCCCCTTGGGACGGTCGGCTGGAAAGCCCTCTACGCGAAAGCGGAAGAGATCAAAGGCCGGCTGGGCAAAGCCGCCGCGAACATCGACGTCCGCGTGAAGGCCGGGAGTCTCAGCATGGGCGCGTGGCAGATGATCGA
>JAEEGL013093045.1_pt1 | contig 32489 bp, 28 predicted proteins | sample 9134231 | NCBI WGS metagenome assembly JAEEGL01 (sample SAMN16246548, study PRJNA631951) | gut metagenome | biome: gut microbiome; feature: rumen; material: fiber-attached | host: Bos | place: Iran: Karaj | collected 2018-10
TCCTGATCTTCGTAAACGGTGTTCATCTACCAATCCTCCAAATGATAAATCGTTTTATCACTCAAACGGATCAAGGAAACAAAACCTTTTGTCCTCTCTTCTCCACAGTGATTTATTCCAAAGACTTCATTACACGAATGGCAACTCCTTGGATGCTGATGTTACTGCCATAGATAGGCTCATATTTCATGGCCCGATTTTCAGGCTGCAAATAATAGCGTTCATTCTCCTCGTCATACTCCAGGCGTTTCAAGGTGCTGCCGCCATCAACTAGCGCTGCAACGATCTGTCCGGGGGATGCCTCCAACTGCCTGCGAATCACAACCAAATCGCCGCTGTCTATTCCGGCGTCGATCATAGAATCGCCGCTTGCGCGCAAGATAAAGAAATCGCCGGAACCGACCAAAGCTCTGGGCATGAAAACGTATTCCTCAACATCCTCTACCTGTTGCTCCGGTGTACCGCAGGGGATAACACCCGAAATCGGCATTCCGACACTCTCCCAGCTACATTTATCGGTGATCCGATTCTGTAGCTCGCCGTCCTGATATGAAATCATCCTGCGCTCATTCATCTCTTTGAGATAATTGTGAGCTGTTCCTTTGCTGATGCCCACTCCCTTGGCAATCTCATCGACAGACGGTGTTCGTGAAGCACTGAGAATAAACTGATTGATGAAATCCTTTATCTTCGTCATCAGTTCAGGATTCTTCGATCTCATATCGGCTTCTCCTTTCTTGAACGGTTCGTTCACGATTGGAATTATAACAGATTGGTTACAGAAATCAAGTCTGGCAATAGCAAACGCACCATAGTGGTCAAAATTTCGACCAGATGGCGCTTTCATACAACTTGCCCTATTGACGCTGTCTTTTCGCTTAATCTATGCCAAGGATCTTTCTCGCCCTGCGGAGATACTCTTCCCGTACTTCCTTCGGCTCCAGTATTTCAATCTCACCGCCGAAAGTAAACACCCACGCGAAGAAAGTCCGGCTTGTTTGCACCTGCACAGATGCCGTGAAATACTTGTCGTCTAGGATTTCTACAACAATATCCTCACCAAACTTGTCAATCACACTCCGCATTGTATCATTCTCACAGCGCAACCTCACTGTTTGTTCTTTGCCGGAGTACATCTGAATAACTTTGTTCGCATAGTCCGCAGGATTAAAGGATGTGTTTTCAACGGCGGTTTCTTCAAGGATTTCCGGGATTGCCATACGGTCAACACGGAAGGGAGCCAGATCATGACGCTTCTCGGAGTACCCGATCATATAATAACGATCTTCACTCCAAATTAAGGCATAGGGGCTAATTATGTAAACCTCTCCATTGTTTCTTAGCACCTTTTCCTTGGTTGGGAGATAGTCATAATACTGGAATGAGATCTTTTTGCTCTGTTCAATCGCCCGACTCACTATATCCGTAATCAAGAAGATTTTGCCATTGTCCGCCTTGATGCGCTCTGCGGTAAACACCTTTGCCGTCAGTTCCTGCGCTTCATATTTGCTGGCCAGGGAAGTCAGCTTTTCAATGAGTATATCTGATTTCTCCGCACTGATAAACCGGGACGAGGAAACAGCATCCACCAGCATCTTCAGCTCCGGAAGCTGGAACGTTCGTGAGCCGTAATGGTAGGAGTTGGATTTACCGTCCTTTTCTATCAGAATATCATAGTCAGCGTCAATAAGCATTTCCACGTCATCTTTGACCGTCTTCCGGTTGGCTTTAAAGCCGTTGGCCTCCAGCACAGCGATCAGGTCATTGGTGCTGATAGAGTGGTTATCATCGGTTTCTCTATATAAATAGCTCTGTAAGAACAGGATCCGTGATTTTGTTGCCATATATTCTCTTTCTTATTCTATCATTGAATCAGTTATTTTTTACAAGATTTACATCTGGAGCTTGATTCTTTATTCCGCAGGTTACTAAATATAGGAAGTCATTTGTTGCTTTGTCTGTGGTATATGTCAAATATAAAAGTTGAGAACTCATATATCGCAACCTATCTCCTCAAATAATAACTTTGGCTCTAATGGCAGCGTCATTTCAACAAACCTTCTTGAATATACCACTGAACCGTTTTTATAATTCCACATTCCATGCTAACATTAGGTGAGAACCCGATTTCTTTTTTTGCTTTTGAAAGATTATATATTCTATCGTGAGTAATTGATTCAATGTTGCGTTTAGTTACAATCGGTTTTCTCCCGATAAATGTGAACAAGTTTTCTTCAATAAATGCTGCAAATTTCATCACTCTGATTGGAATATATACAAAGGTGATCCGCTTATGAAGGATCTTTCCTATAATCAAAGCCAATTCTTCTAAGGGTATAGAATCCGGGGCAGATAGCAGATAAGTTCCTCCAATTAAGCCATGATCAAGTAGTAGGATAAGTGCATTAATGAAATCAGATATATAAACATTTGAGATATAATTATTCCCTTTACCGACTTTCAAAAAAACTCCTCGATTACACAACTTTGCATAAGTCAGATACGTATACTCGTGTTCCCCTATACCGCATATTTTAGACGGCCTGACGATGATAGCTGGAAATCCTTTATCAATATAGGCTCGAACGCACTCCTCAGCTTCATATTTAGAAATTTGATAGGGCAAGAATGGCTCACATAGACTGTTTTCGCTTATGGGTGTCTGTTTTACGATTCCCATCGCTGCAGCAGAACTGATAAAAATAAAGCGTGTGATTCCTGCTCTCTTCGCTTCTTCAATCATGTTCTTTGTGCCCAAAACATTGACCCTTCGGAATTCTTGCAGATTCGCCTCAGTAGGCAAATCATTTCCTATTTTAGCTGCCATATGATAAATGATATCAACACCCTCGCAGCAGCCCTCCAAACTACTTTTGACTGTGATGTCTCCAAGCCAATACTCACATGAATCTCCAAAAAGTGATCGGCCTTTTTCCCTGTCACGCAGGAGAAGTCTAATGCTATGTCCTTGCTTCAATAATTCTGGAATTAGATTCTCTCCTATGTATCCTGTTCCTCCCGTGATTAGTAGTTTCATATTTCTTTATCATTTCCTAGATTAATAATTTGAACTTGGTCATACATATGTGTAAGTGCATTTGCCGCTTTTTTGAACAGCGTTGTTGTTATCCACTTTTTTTCTATCCTCATACGGATGACAGTATCAAGAACATATACAGCAACATAAACAGCTATTGCTACAATAATAAGATATAAACCTGACCAGCTTTTGCTTCTGAATGCTTCACAGCGAAATATCTCATACCACAGAAAGTGAAAGAATGAGGGTACCTGATGAACAACATAAACACTAAAAGAGACAGATGCTATTTTTTGCACGAACAAGTTTTGTTTTTTAGGCATAGTAATAAAGTAAAGAAATAAAGATAACGCACAGATGATATTCGGTAAGGTCTTAATATCACCCAAGTATTGGTGGCAGAGTCTATTCATTACTCTGAACAATATGCTCTTTTGATGAAAGATAACTCCAAAATACTGTCCCATGCTCAGAACTAAATACAGAAGTAATCCACATAGGAAGAAATTGGTTCTGTATCTAGCAAAGAAATCTCTATGCTTTATAAATAAATACTTTTTAATATACCCAATAAAGAGATACACGAACCAAAACCACATTGAATCGCATAAATATGCCTGTTGAACGTCCGGCAACGAGCTTACCACACAAATTGAAATAAACAAAACGCTTAGGAGTAGTACAATCTGCTCATTCCTTAATGTAAATACCCGATTTAGGAAAGGGGCTATAAAAAGGAGTGTAATATAGGCCGATGCGAACCATAAAGGTCTTCCGATGAAAGGAAAGAATCCCCTCAAGATATCTTTTATACTGTTTGGTACACATAAAACTATCATAACAGTAGTAATGATTACAGTATAGAAAGTGACCTGCGAATAAAGACGGAGAATACGCTTTCCCGAGAAATCTGTGTCTACCATAAACCAGGTACCAATAAGCAGAAACAAATTCACAGCAATTCTCTGGCCTGATCCAAGCAGAGCAATTATTGCTTGGTTTACCGATAACTCACCACTGCTGAATTCTGCTTGACCGTTAAAATGCCCCATCACAATGAAGATCATAGCTATGATTCTAAGCAGTTCTATATTCGAGTTTCTTTCAGCCTTAACTTCGTTCTTCATGCTCTCCTTATTAGCCCTCAGTCTGGTGTATTACAGTACATTTCTTTGAATCCAGCTTCATGTACAAACAGATACTGAGCAATTACTTCCATCAGTTTAAAATCGTTCTCATGATCCAGATCGAGGATTCCAGTATCGTACATTTCTACTATCTCACAATAGCCTTCTAAAACACCTTTGCCTGTTTTTAAATATTCTGGAGAATATGCATATATAGCAGCATTCATGTCAAAAATTTCAGGCGCTTGCTGTCTTGCTGTGTAGTTTGAGTCGATTACCTTTTTGACGCCATGTTCGGTTCGTTTGACTTGATTAAAAAATGGATTCCTCCTTGCAGTGGCAACGGTTGTTGTTACATCCGCACCTGTTTCAACATGTTTATTGAGAACATGTTCCAGGTCTGCAGCTGTTCTTAGCGGAGAAGTAATGTCAAGATCAATAACAATATCGTAATGTTTCTCTTTCCGTGATTCCATTTTATCTAAACAATCTTTAATAACGGCAATCTTCCCAACTGAGTCACCAGCAAGACTCTCATCGCGGATAATGCTATCAACAGCTATCAAACCATTGTCTGTGATGAGTTGAATCAGTTCCTTACTGTCTGAATTAACCACAATGTCTGCCTCAATCGAAGAGTGCTGCTTTAAAAATAAGTCGATCACAGACACAGTATAATAAGCCAAGTGTTTACCACAAAAAATACGGAGGTTTTTATTTTTAATGCCTTTTGAACCAGCGCGTCCACAAATCGTAAACAATATCTTCATATTAATCCTCCCAACCCCAAATATGCTTTGTTAATTTCTTGATCTCTTGTTCAGTCTTTGTTTTTATAATTATATTTGGTGATCTGCCAAACACGATACAATTATCCGGGATTATCTCATTGATAAGATAAGTATCTGCAGAGACGGCGACATTATTTCCAATATGTGTATTGCCTAAAACGGTTGCGTTGGCATATAAAATCACGTTCTTCCCTATATGAGGATAAGACAAAACGCCTCCGCTACGGTTTCCGCCAACCGTGGTCCCTTGATAAACGAAGAAATAATCACCGTATTCCGCTCTGCCTAGGACACTTCCCAAGGGATGCTCACACATAAAATGCACCGGTAGATTAACAGCGTAAAACCAGTCGTTGGCGTGCATGATCTTATTCAGATAGTAGACTTGATCCGCTTCTTTGGGCGTATCAGTACTTGCCGCTAAATAAATATGATGAGACAGCCTATAGAGAAAGATCATCCATTGCGTCGAAATATACGGAGATAACATAGCCGTCTTCCCATCGAAAAACCTTCGATTCATGGTCCCGGAAAAACCTTCACTAACATCTTTGAGCGCAGCAGGAAGCGCTGCCTTTATCACTTCTGAATCTATGTCTTCCCAATAATTTCCAAGCTGCTTTAGCAACAGCTTTAGTGTATCTTCGATGTTGTCTATATAATTCACAGCTTTTTCCCTTGTGTTAATTCCAGAACCTGAATTCCATGAAGAAAATCATCTTTGTCCTGCTCTGCCGTATGTCTGATGAGTTCCAGAAAATGCTCAAGTTCTCTTTTTTGGTAATCATCTCGGTTTTCCTTAAATTCAACTTTTTTCCCGCTGACCAGATAATCGATCCTATTGTTTACTAAATCCCCCACAATAGTGTCTTCTTGCGTAAACAGTTGGATCTCTCGAATAGTTTTTCTGCCAAAATAATCAAGGTGCAGTTCTGCAATCATATTCGCATATTCCGCAATATAAACTGCATAATCGTCACTATCGATCTCAAGCCTGGATTTTTTCCCAATGAATTGATGGACTCGTGATGGCCAGCCGAATAAGTACGTCAGGTAATCCCATTCATGGATCAGATCAATGCTAACGCCGCCACCCATATCTTTATGCGCGCTATATATTGTTCTGTAGTCCTGTCCCGGACGCCAGTCCGGCAAGTAGCTGGAAGATATACTCCTTACAGAAATTACTGTCTCAGGCTCAATTTCCGTTTTTATATATTGAATGACAGCATTATACCTCAGCGGACATGCAACATAGTATACCGTATCCTTGTGCAGTTCAAATTCTTTTGCTTCTTTCATTTGATCTAGCGAAACAACAGGTTTTTCGACAAAAAAGTTTTTCCCTTTATTATGAACCTGTTTCAGCGCGGACAAATGATGGTCTGTGGGATTGGTAATAAAGACGGCGTCGTAATCTCCGGGAACATCGCTAAGAAGCGTAAAAGACTGATCTATCCCATTCACTTTATCTTTCCCAGAAGAGTGTCTATATGCATCGATAATAAACTGGCATGTTCCATTTTTTTCAATCTCCCTGAGGTTTCGGATATGTCGTTTTGCTATAGATCCAAGCCCCACAAAAAGCAATTTATATGCTTCCATATCGTTAAGCCCCCAGTTTATCTATTAATCCAAGAATACTCTTATCTTGTTCAAAACCATAGATAGGCATTTTCCCGTTTAAAACAACATCAAAAAACTCTCTAATCTCATTCTTATAAGCATTTTCAACAATGAATGAACTGTATCCCTCTTTTCGTTCAGCCTTTTCACTAAGATCAACTTTATCAAGCGTTTTTGTCTGCGGATTAAACGCAAATAAGGTTTCTGGCGTGCCATTCCATGCAAAATACTGTCCTTCTGTATACGCCTCAAGCTTTCTTACTGCCACAGGAGAAACTACATCAACCACCAATAAGCCTTTATTTCCCCCTGAATGAGTAAATGAAATCATATAGTTATCATTAAAACCAATATTGAGACTGGATATCTTGTCGGATTCCACTTTAAAATCCTCTATTCTCCCAAAAGTCTCTGAAAGCCACGGAAGTTCGATGGAAAGAATCTCTCTACATCCGTTTGTGCGCTTGTCTCCCACAAAGAAATCCTTATAGTTTTCCCATGGATGCCAATCCGGAAGATATTGTCCTATATGATAAATATAGTTCCAGCGCGCATCCTTTATGATTTTTGTGCGCAAGTACCTAGTCTCTTCTCGATATAAAAACGTTGACGATAAAAACAGCGTTTTCTTTTTTTCCTCAGCAAGCCTTATGTTCTGTTCATATCCATCTGCTATTAAGTTCAGCTCAGTAAAAACATGCCAATCTCTTTTAAGGCAATCCTCTATAATCTCCGCATGGGATGACGGAGAAGTGCATACGAAAGCGCAGTCAACTGGAGTATCAATATCGGCTGTTGATGGAAAAGTTTTTATCCCGAACTCTTTTTCCGCATCTGATCTTCTATCAACCCGGCCATCTATCCCGCAAATTGTATAATCAGGATACAACTCATGAATCAGCCTAGTTCTTCGTTTCCCCATAGAGCCCAGCCCAATAATAACAATATTCATAATCAGTTCCTCACAAATTATAGAATCTCTTCTTCAAGTCAATTTTAGTTTCAAATATTACATCCAATGACGTTTTCACAATCTGTCTTGCCGCATGACCATCTCCATACCGACTGCTTACGTTTTGGCATAATACCCTGTGCTCCGGACTCATGGCTTTATGAATCGAATCCACAATGCTAATACTGTCTGCCCCGCAGTTAATTATGCTTTCGGATTGTAAACGACCTCTCTGGCGATCTCCAATATTAACCGTCGGAACATGAAAGGCGGGGGCCTCAATTATCCCGCTGGAAGAGTTTCCAAGAACTAACTCTGCATACTTCATAAGAGATAGGTAACGATGAACTCCAAGCGATGTGTATACATGCAGATTATCTATCTCTCGCTCTGCAGCATCTAGCAACTCATTAATTCTCGCTCCACCTTGATCTGCATTAGACTTTGTAACCAAAAACTGGATATCAGGGAATGCCCTTATAGCATTGAGAAATTCCGAAATTTGCACATCTACGCTTCCACCGTCCATCGTAACTGGGTGATAGGTGCACAATGCATACTGACAGTCTTCCAAGCCTATGCTTCTAAGTGCCTCCTGCTTGCTTAAATCTGCGGTGTTAAGGATATTGTCGATACTTGTAGAGCCAAAATTAAAAACACGGGATGGTTCTTCGCCCAATTGTATTACTCTCCGACGGCTCTCTTCGTTAGTTACAAAATGCAGAAATGCGATTTTGGTAATGGAGTGTCTGATCCATTCATCCATTGCACCTTCCGTCGTATCTCCTCCACATAGGTGAAAAACAGGAGTCCTAGTATTTCCTGCCGCTATCGCAACAGCTAGAGTCTCATAGCGATCTCCAAGGAGGAACACCGCATCATATTTTTTCTCGCAAAAGCAATGAGTAAATTTTACAAGAACCTCAGCTTGGTTTGAGGAGATATCTTCTTCAGAAGTAGATTTAAGAGAAACTGGAACTTTAAGATCTACTCTGTCATCGATCTCTTTTATAGTCATCCCATATTCAGCACTCAAATGGGTTCCGGAAACAATTAGATCAATGAGTAATTCCTCATTTTCATGTTTTCTCAGTTCTTTGATCAATGGAGACAAAAGGCCATATTCTGCCCTTGTGGTAGTTACGACAGCAAGTCTTTTCATAGTTCTATCAGCGCATCCTCGTCAAAATCGCGTATGGCTCTTTTCCCCAATACATCAAACCATTTCATGGGACTGATTCCCGTACCTGGACGTTTCACTGTAATATTATCGACCGTGAACACTTCACCGGCTTTAATTGCTGTTTTCGCAACAATACTTTTTCTAGCGACTGCTATGTTTTTTCGCTCTGACGAGGAAGGTGTTTTATCTCCTGTTCCGACAGCTTTTTCGATATGCCGTATACCTTGAACCATTGCCTTCAGTTCATCTGGTTCCAGACTCGCCCTGTGATCAGGTCCTTCCATTCTTCTGTCTAAAGTAAAATGCTTTTCTATAATGACCGCGCCCATTGCAACCGCCGCGATGGGTATTTCGATCCCTCTCGTATGGTCAGAATAACCCACTTCGTATCCAAAAGTGTCCTTCAAAGTCTGCATGGCTCGGAGATTAACGTCCTCAAAGGGCGTTGGATACTCCGTATTACAGTGCAGAAGCTTGATGTCTCCCGCACCATACTCAACCAACGCATTGACAGCATCCCGAATCTCTCTCATATCGCACATACCCGTTGACATTACGACGGGCTTATGCGTTCTGGCGATCGTAATCAGATATGGCAGGTTGGTCACTTCACCGGACGGGATTTTCCAAAAAGGCATTTCTATTGCGTCAAGGAAGGAAATGCTCTCAAAATCAAACGGCGTTGAGAGAAAGCATATTTCCTTTTCATCGCAGTATTTTTTCAAAGCCAGAAACTCCTCATAAGAAAGCTCAAGCTTTCTCAGCATCTCCTCCTGAGATCCACTGCCCGTATTGTTTTTCTGATAATCAGCCTTTTGTGCGCTTTGCGATACAAGGTTTTTAGATTTAAACGTCTGAAACTTGACGCAATCAACGCCCGCTTCTTTTGCTGCATCAACAAGCTTACAAGCAAGTTCAAAACTCCCATTATGATTCACGCCAGCTTCTGCAATAATATACACACCCATTTACTTTACCACCTTACAAGGATTTCCATATGCGGTCATATTTGAAGTAATCTCTTTAATAACAACGCTCCCAGCACCAATCATAACATGATCACCAATATTGATTCCCTGTATAACAGCAGTTCCTGCCCCAATGTGTGTATCAGATCCTACCGTTACCTGTCCGCAAATCGTGACTCCGGGACTAACATGGGTAAATGCCCCAACTTCGCTATCATGTTCTATAATCGCTCCCGTGTTAATAATAGCACATAATCCAATTGTCGCTCCTGTATTTATAATTGCTTTCTTCCCTACATAGACTCCATGGCTAATCATCGTTCCCTTAGCAATAACCGCAGTTGGGTCAATAATCGTGGTAAGAAACAATTCATTCTCCTGGATCAGCCGGAAAAGCCTCCTTCTAACTTTGGTATCTCCGACACTACCAACTGCAATAAAGCCCGCCGTCCATCCATCTTTTTTCAACAAGGAGATATCGTTGTCTGTACCAACCACTGGTATTCCAAGATATGAGCTATCAGTATAATCAACAATCCCAATGTCATCATAGAAACCCGTAGCGATTACACTATCCAATACAGAATGACAGTGACCGCCACCACCGAACAATAAAAGCTTCCTGTGCAAAGCATTACCTCCAGGTTTATTCACCATATAGTCTCGCTCTCATTTTCTCAAGTTCTGGAAGCTGACCCATATCCATCCAGTCACTTTCGCTGATAGGGTAAGCGGCAACCTTTCTGCCTTTCATTTTCTCTCTTAAAACGATATCGGGGAATCCAATACTCTCGCCATCACCAATATCGTCAATTACCTCTGGTTCCACAATGTATATCCCTGTGTTTGTTAAAAAAGACATGAGCGGTTTCTCTTTCATCTCTTCTATACTTCCGTTAATCCCCATTTCAACAACGCCATACGGAATATTTATGGCCTTATAAGCACATACCATGGTAATAGCATTGCCATTTTCCTTATGGAACTTGATCATACTTTCATAATTTGCTGTTAACAGAGCATCGCAATTTGCAAAAAAGAAAGTATCTGTAAACTTCCCCCGAAGCAAACTTAGCCCGCCTCCGGTTCCCAGCGGCTTCTCTTCATCATACCATGTAATATTATAATGATTTTCATTATCTGCGAAGTAAGCCTTCATTAAATCTTTTTTATAGTTGACTATGATATGGAATTCATCGCATGAATAAGTCTGGTATTCTTTCATGATATGCTCGATGATCGGAAGGTCACCGACCGGTATCAAAGGTTTCGGCAGAACTCTCGTAAAAGGATCAAGTCTTGTTCCTTTCCCCCCTGCGTTAATTACAACTGGGATATTCAATGGTGTATGCTTTCTAGAATTCTTATTTCCGTTCTCGCCGTTATATAAATCGATGATTACGCTGTCTTCATCTACTAACGGAATAATAATATAATTCCGTTTATGATAAAGACGCCTCGCTTCGTCAACACTTCTTGCAAACCGTGGCGATTTGTTGGCAGCATCTGCGGCAGCGCCGGACATATTGCCCCCAGCAAGCAGGTATCTTCTGATATCACCATCCGTGATACAACTGATGAGCCGCCTGTTTGAATCCGTTATAAAGAGGATTCCATTGGCGTTCCCATCGATCTTCTGCATTGCTTCGGAAACTGTCAGGCCCTCATGGCCTATAAACTTATCAAGTTCCAGCTTATCCATTTGCCATCTCCGTCAACAGCTGCTTCACCTCGTTGGCCACATATCTGATCTCGTCCTCTGTAATTTGAGTGCTTGAAGGGATATTCAGGATCCGATCGGCATAATATGGTGCTTTTTCGAGATTGTATGTTACTTCCCCTTCATAAGGCTTCTGCTCATTGATTAGGCCCCAAATCGCCCTTGTCTCGATACCCTTATCATGGAGTCTGGTTATTATCTCTCGCATCGTTGAATGTATACTATTTCGATCGATAGAAATGGAATAGAACCATGTATTAGAATCCGTTCCGACTCGGAATGGCATGATTTTACCATACTCAAATCCGTCAAACAGTTCCTTATACTTTTCATAATTCTTCTGCTTCCGCTTGATAAACTCCGGCAGTTCTTCCATTTGTGCGACACCAAGTGCTGCTTGCAGATTTGTCATGCGGTAGTTGTAGCCTATCTCATCATGGATATAATAATGCGGGTCTGTTTTTGCTTGGGTTGATAAAAACCGGATGTGGTCGACCACCTTTGAATTGTTTGCAGTAACTGCGCCGCCACCACCTGTAGTAATTATCTTATTTCCATTGAAACTAAAGCAGCCAAAATGGCCAATTGTTCCAGCATATTTACCAGCATATTTACCACCTATGTATTTCGTGCCTAAGGCTTCAGTAGCATCCTCAACAACTATGAGGTTAAACTTCTCAGCAGTTTCCATGATGGATTCCATATCTGCCATATTGCCGAAAACGTGCACAACTACAACAGCCTTTACAGAACCTCCTTTGTACTTTAATACACTTCCATCCCAGTCACACTCTTCTTCGCAGAAAGAACGCAACTTTTTGGGGTCCATACAGAAGCTGTCATCACAATCAATAAAGACTGGGGTCGCAAACTGATACTTTACAGGGTTAACCGCTGCGATAAAGGTAAGCGGGGGAACAAGAACTATATCCCCTGGCTTTACGTTAGCCTCAACTAAACTAAGGTGTAGGGCAGAGGTTCCACTCTGACAGGCAGCCACATTTTCCACATTCAGAAACTTAGCTAACTCCTTTTCAAGCTTTGTGATATAAGCACCACCTGTTGAAACCCATCCCTGGTCAATAGCGTCATCAACATATTTTCTTTCATTTCCTTCAAAATTAGGAATCGACAGAGGGATATACTTCTCCATTTTTAACCTCTCCTTACATTTTGCTGTCTAGCGATTTACCGGTCTCTATATGCTCAAAGTTTGGCAAATAGTTTTTCATAATCCTAATTACTTCTTCCTTTGTCGTCTCCGTAGCAAAAGCAGCATTCAAATCCTTGAACAGCTTCTCTACTTTTCCTTTATCCGGAATCTTCTTTCCTACAATAACTCCAAGCGAATCAAAACGTTCCCAATCAGCACTCTCAGTTTCGGTTACAAACTCTTCAAAGGGCTTTTCACCTGATGTATCCGACAAAGAGTAATGCACCGGGTATTGCAAGCTTCCTTCTTTTAATTTCTCTGCCTTATCAATGGCCTCTTGATCAGAGTTACATTCTAAAACCTCATACCCATGCTCTTTTATAAGCTGTGTGCTGATTTCGTCAAATGTCATCATTTGTGCCTCAGCAAGCTTTGGGAAGAAAATTGCACGGTTTTCGCCCAACATACAAGCTAAAAGACAAATCTGTCCTGATTCTTCTGGGGAAACAAAATACCGCCTAACATCTGATGGAGCCGAAATCGGCTGCAGTTTTTGGATTCTGGCCAAGAAACCGGCCGGCAACGATCCATTTGAAAATGCAACATTTGCAAAGCGGGATGTTTTTACTGGAAATTTGTCAGAATAACTAAAGATAACATCTTCCATGATCCTTTTTGATGCGCCCATGATATTCACAGGATTCGCAGCCTTATCTGTTGACACGCAGAAGTACTCTTCCGGTGGGTACTCTGACAATAAATCGAGTAATAATTTTGCGTGTAAGACATTGTTCTGAAGCAGTGCTTCCACAGAATAGATGTCTTTTTCCGATCGGACATGTTTATGAGCGGAAAAATTCCCTACAATATCAAAACCATTCCTTTTACGAAGCATTTTTTCAAAAACCGGTGATGCGAAGTCCATCGGATAGGTTACATAATCATTTGGAACGTACATCCCTTTTGTAGATCGAAGATCTCTAGTCAATTCTGCAAGAGCGTTCTCATTCGTATCAACCACAACGAGAGCCGATGGTTTAAATGGAAGAATTGCTTTGACAAAAGATGACCCAATGGAGCCTGCCCCGCCTATTACGAGTACCGTTTTCCCATATATCCTGTTTCTAAGTTCTTTGTGACACCTAACAATATCCGGATAAAACAACGATGTTGGCCTTTTTGTTACATATTTTGATATAAAAGCATCAAGATTAAACATAATTTCCTCCCGCTTTACAGTTTTTTTAGAAGTCTTTTTATATCGAGTTTTAAAGCTAGAATAATGAATGCCACAACACACCCAAAGGTAAAAATATATCTATAAACGTTATAATAGTATAATTGTTTCGCTATAAACGAAAAAGCCAAAACTCCTGCCGATATTCCGAAGAGACATTTTAAGTTGTAGATTTGGGCCATTTTCAGCTTTGTCACTAAATAAAAGTGTGCAATCAGAAGGAAAAGATAGCCTACAAGGGTTGTATACGCAGCGGCGATGTAGCCATACCTCGGTATAAACAAATAGTTTAATACCAGATTTATCACAGCACCTAAAACAGATGCAATGGCCATACCAACTGTCTTCTTTTGAAATTGCTCAACATCAACAAACATACTATAAATAAACTGAATGAAGCATCCACCCATTACCGGCGGAATCACATATTCGGCCTTTACATATGACGGGCCGCCGAGAATATACAGCATTTCTGGTGCAAGCAGGATCATCCCCAAAACTGGAAGCGCAACAATAAGGACATACTTGGACGAGAATGCATAGATAGCAGGGTATTCCTTGTTGTGTATTTTCTCGCCTAACCACGGAGCAAATGCGGTGTTGACAGAGCTCCAAAGGACAGTGACAGCAAGAGCACAAGTATATGCCATGCTGTATAATGCGGTCTCAACTTCACCACAGTAGTGAGTTATCATTATCCTGTCAGTCGATGTGAGTACGGTCATTGCAAGCGCATGAGGAATATAGGGAATACAGATTTTCAACGCATATATCGCGCAATCCTTTTTTACACTGAAGCCCGTCCGAAAGAAAGAGAGATACAGAACTAGGCAGAGAAGAATCAGCGGTAGATAGGTTCCATATATTCTGCCCTTCAGCTTATCCTCCAACAGCACAACAAGAAGAATAGAAAAGATGACTGAGCCGAGACTTGCAGCAGCAGACAAAGCCACCGATTTTTTATAGTGATAGGAAATTCGCTCACTCAAGAGAAGGATCTCGAACGCTGGTCTAACCAGCGCATATAGGAACATTAAAAAAATATAGTTGTATTCCGAACTGAATAATTGTGTAAAAAAGCGCGGGAAAAGGGCAATTATGATAATTTCAAAGCAAGCTGCCGCGGAACCTGTAATGAGAATTGTTCTCTTGTATTGATCTATTCTCTCTTCATAATCATACCTGGCGCTGTATAACGAAGGAAACAAATAGAGCGTTCCCACAATCAGTACGATTTGAAGCCAGGAAACGAAATTGCTGTAGGCTCCATATTCAGTTTGGCTCATAAGCCTTGCAAAAATAGGAATCGTAATAAAATCAATACCTTTCAGCAAAAAATTGCTGATGGTATACCATATTCCCGATTTTAACGCTTTCTTGTCCGTCTTTTGTTCTGACGACATGGTTTTTCCTTTCACGATGAGATGCAACTGCCTTCTGTTCGGCCGCTTATTCTGTCACGGAGCCTTGCACCATTAAAGCTTTTTGCAGTTCATCAAATGATTCCGGGATAAAGATTTGGTCTCTATACTCAGTGGAATTCTTACACATCTGCAAAAAAGAATTAAGATCATCATCGATGTTTGCCAGAGACCCCCCTGGAATCCGGCACTTATACAAATAAATGTCTTTTCCTGTTCTTTGGAATATCACTCTCGAAGAGAGAATTGCTGATGAAATCTGGCCAACAAAAGTGGCCTTTGAATATAGCTTATTCATCATAAAGATTTCCCACGGGATCTTTGATTGTTCCATAATCTCTATTCCAAGCTTACGATACTTTCTTGCATCCTCACGGGGATGGATTTTTATCATGATTCTTTCTTTAGGAATGATTTTGGCGATAGCTTTCAAGTATTCGATATCCCTTTTGATCCATTCTTCACCATATACACCAAAATATACGAGTTCTATATCTTTCTCTGAACTCTTGTTTTCTTTATAATCGAAAATCTCATTTAGCTTGTGGATCAAGTTTGGATTGGTATAGTTAGGTAGTTCCAAGATTTCGTAATTAGTCCTGTAATGGATCATGCTTCGATCCGGGACGTAGAAACCATCAATATTCTCCTCTATAGGTAAAAAACCTGAGATGCGGTTCATTACCCGCTCTATCACAAGTCTGGCTTTAGGCTTCGGCAGATTCCATTCTCGCATATAAGTCCCCATACCGTCATCCATGCGAAAACACCTTAATTCTGGATTTGCCTTTTTACATGCATTAAAAATACACTGTATAAGGGGCCTATATCCATAAAAGAACAATCTGTTATATGATTCAATTCTTTGTATTCCTAAAACTTTTTTTGTGTATTGAGTATAGAACGCCATACTATATAAGTACGATATGTACTTCGGAATACGTTCTAGCCGTGAAGAATTCAGAACTGTTTTATTCAATTGCGTGTTGGCAAGGAAAACATTTCTGAACAATCCAGACTCTTTAAGGTTTTTATAAATTGTCTCTGCCCCATGCATTGTATTAAACAAAACAACATCTGCTTGATCGTCCGTGTACTTATTCATTTTAAGATTGATAGAAACCATCAACTGATAATACGAATCCACACAGAAAATAACGCTGTTCTCCATAATAGCCTCACTACTTTTCAAGGATATTGGATTTAGTATGCTTTGTATTTACAATAGAGTTTAGATATCGATTTTCGCCCTTGATCTTACTTCTTTTCCACTTCAGTCTATAAAAAATCACTATCCAAAGTGCAATATCACCGATCTTCGCAGGAAACAACTGGTCGGTCATTGCTCTAATGAAGAACACTATAATCAATGCTCCCATGTGATATTCTTTTTTCTTTATGGCTAGTATAACTGCAGAAAAGAAAATAAATAAAGAATATAGAAAACCAGCTATGCCAAATCTGGCATGCATCATAAGTACAGAATTATGTAGGTTTCCAGCATATGATTCTGGTAGCAACCTATTTGTATTGCCTCCAAATAAGAAAACCCAAAAGTTTTTGCATTCATTGATGTATAATTCCCATGCTTCAATTCTTGCGTTACTACTTCTTAATGACGCAGTGTCACTAAACCTAAATAGGTATTGAGACATAATAGATTCCATGTTTCTTGACGCATAAACGAAAGCAACGATCGCTACGACGACTAGAGACAGCCATCTAGACTGATATTTCCAATTCCTATGCAACGCGTTCTCTCGAAGATCCAATAGCCAAAAGCAGACGATAAGCACAAAACCACTTATAATGCCGCCTCTTCCAGTAGCTATAACACATCCAACAAAGAAGAGAACAACATCCCTAATTGGCAACACTTTTCCCGCTTTCCTATATACATTATATAGGAAAAATAGCCATATTAGTAATAATACAGATAGTGCATTTCTACTCGCAGCATAAAACATGTAATACCCGCCCCGAGCAGTAAGCATCCTGAAAATAACATATGCTGAGTATAGAAAATAGTTGATTTCCCACCACCGCTCGTTAGCACTAGGAGAATATACAAAATAGATAGCTATTGGAAAATAGAGTAAAAGCATTGGGATATAATTTTGCAACGTAAGAGATCCGACAACAGCAATATTTGCCCCGCCAAGCAATGCAGCCAAAAGCCACAAATGAAGAACCCTTCTGGAGATTTTAAAAGAACTAATGCAGATAGCTAATAGGATTGATCCAAATGCCACACCCAGGCCCGTAAGGACAATATGAGATGATGCCGAAATTGCATCTTTCATAAACGCTAACCATACTACTATCGTTGCAAGAAGCTCGATTAGGTTATGTTTTTTTATTATAAATAGTTCTTTTGCATTCATAGCTATCTATTCCGCATAATCAATTTTAAAGGAACTTTTAATTATCAAAGTTTAAAAGCCTGATTCCGCCAGTATTCCAAAGAGTCTTCAAGAATGTCAGAAAGGCTTTTTTGCGGTAGCCATCCTGTGTGGTTTGTCAACTTGTTATGATTGCCGCAAACAACAGGTGTATCGCTCGGGCGCATTCTCTTTGTGTCCTGTCTAACTTCAATTGGAACATTCGCCAATTCAATTAACCGATCAAGCACTTCCTGCGCCTTGTGGGTGACACCAGAGGAAATGTTGTAAACCTCACCCCTTTGGCCTTTCTCTGCAATCAGTCTTACTGCTCTGCAAGCGTCATCCACGTGCGTAAAATCACGCGCAGACTCAAGGTTTCCAACGGACATGAATTCTTTTTTTCCAGCCTCAACTTCAGCGATTCCGGAAGCAAAGTCGGAAATCATATAGCCTTTTGCCTGCCCAGGACCACCCAGATTGAAAAGGCGAATCATGCAGATATCCATCCCGTAAGAGCGGACATATAGTTGCGCAAAAAGCTCCTGTGCCTGTTTGGAAATAGCATATGGAGTTATCGGTTTAACTGGAATATCCTCTGTTACATTCGCTCCCCGCTCTTCTAATGAACCATACTCATCAGATGAGCCAACAGCAATTACACGAATCTTTGGATTTACAGCCCTGACTGCTTCAAGGATGTTGATGAGACCTACTGTATTCAGTTGAACTGTCAGCTGCGGCTTCTTCCAAGACAAGCCGACATTAGCCTGACCTGCCATATTGATGATTACATCAGGCTGATACTTTTCAAGAACATGCTGAATCATCTCTAGATTCAAGATGTCCATAGCCACCGTGTTTTCAGTGGCTTTCAGATCACAGCGCACGACCTCATATCCGTTTTCCTCAAGCTCAGCTGTCAGATGCGATCCTATAAAGCCTGAACTTCCTGTAATTAATGCTTTCACTTCACACCTGCCTCTTTCTTAGCCAGCTGGAGATCATGTTCGGCCATGATCCTGCACAATTCCTCATAACTCGTCTTCTGTGGGTTCCATCCGAGCTTTGTTTTTGCTTTAGTCGGGTCGCCCCAGAGGTTCACGACATCAGTTGGACGATACCATTTCGGATTGACGCAAACCAGCATCTTGCCGGTCTTCTTGTCATATCCTTTTTCATCCAGACCCGTTCCTCTCCACTCAAGCTCAATGCCATCATTGGCAAAAGCTAGTGTGGTAAACTCACGAACGGTGTGCTGAACACCTGTAGCGATGACATAATCATCTGGCTCATTCTGCTGAAGAATCAGCCACATGCATTCCACGTAATCCTTCGCATATCCCCAATCGCGGAGAGAATCTAGATTGCCAAGTTCCAGGTGATCCTGAAGACCGCAGGCAATGCGTCCGGCTGCCAGTGTGATTTTACGCGTTACAAAGTTGTCCCCACGGCGCTCAGACTCGTGGTTAAAGAGAATACCGTTACAAGCGAATATACCGTAAGCTTCACGATATTCCTTAACCATCCAATAGCCATATTGTTTCGCAACTGCGTAGGGGCTGTAGGGGTGGAAGGGAGTATTCTCATTCTGAGGGACTTCCTCAACTTTTCCGTAGAGTTCGCTTGTACTTGCCTGATATACACGGCAAGTCTTATCGAGGCCAGCTGTATGAACTGCCTCAAGGATTCTGAGAACACCAAGTGCGTCAACATCGCCGGTATACTCTGCGGCATCGAAGCTAACCTGTACATGGCTCTGCGCTGCCAGGTTATAGATCTCATCAGGCTGAACTTTCAGCACAATGCGGATAATGCTGGAGGAATCAGAAAGATCGCCCTCATGGATAATCAGCTTGTCAAGGATATGGTCAATGCGTGATGTGGTAGATACAGACGCTCTACGCACGATGCCGTGTACCTCATAGCCCTTTTCCAGCAGTAACTCTGCCAAATAAGAACCATCCTGTCCTGTAATACCTGTGATTAACGCTTTTTTCATTTTGGTTTCTCTCCTTACTTATACTCTGCTTATTATGAGAGACATGGATCCCTCAAAACTGAGTGTTTCATTTGTTGCCGGGATAAAGAATGTATCTCCCTTCTTTACAGTCGCGCGGTTTCCATTCATCTCTATTGTTCCTGTACCTCTAATGCAGGAAAGCGAATGGAAGCTGTCATCGGTCACAAGTGCTTTCTTCTCGCCATCTACTTCAAGAATCTCTACCTCGAAGTATTTGCACCGAATCTGTCCTTCGGATTCCTCAAGCTCAACAGGCTCGTACTTCCGATAATCAAGAACATCCAACGCTTTTTGCAGATGCAGTTCTCTCGGATTGCCAAATTTATCTACTCGTCCGTAGTCATAGAGCCGGTAAGTACTGTTGCTGCTCTGCTGTATTTCGCAGATCAAATTTCCTGCTCCAATGGCGTGTACTGTGCCAGACGGAATGAAGAATACATCCCCGGGGTGCGTTGGGTAAAAGTTCAGAATATCCTGGATCGTGTTATCCTCTACACGTCGTTCCACTTCATCCCTACTGACATCTCGATTGAACCCTACATAAAGTCCGGCTCCAGGCTCCGCATCAATTACGTACCACATCTCGTTCTTGCCATACTCATTCTCATTTTCGAGTGCGTAGTCATCATTTGGATGCACCTGGACGGAAAGGTTCTGCTTTGCATCAATGAACTTGATCAGGAGCGGAAGGGATTGCAACGGAGCACATTTCCAACCGAGTACTCCCTTCCCCACCGTTTCCAGATACTTGCTGAAACTAAGTCCTCTATGCCTTCCACTAGCGACTATACAATTTCCTGCAGGATGAGCAGACAACTCCCAACTTTCTGCAATCGTGTCGAAGTCACATTGCTTCCCATACACATCCCTGAGCTTTGTACCGCCCCAGAGATAATCCTTAAAAGCTGGTGCAAGCTTTATAATCGGATCAGGCTTTAATCCAAGATCTGCTTCCGTTACGTCTGACGCACTCCCAGATTTCATATCCCCGCCGTGAAGAATGTTTCCTATTGCCGTTTCTATAAAGAGGACTAGACCTTCACCAACATTTGAAATCTGATGTGCTGTGCTGGGATGAATGCTGATAAAGTCATTAGCTTTATATTCTTTGCTTGTACCATCAAGCGTAATCTTCGCTGTTCCCTGAACCACAGTCCAGTTTTCGCTTCTCTGATCGTGCCGATGTTCATAGATTGTTTTCCCTGGAAGAAGGACAACTTTTCTAACCCGGTAGTTTTCTTCTTCAATTAGCTGTTCGTAATACCCCCAAGGCCGGTAAAACATTCTCCCCTGCTCAGTAAACGGTTCAAGCTCAGGATTGTCGTGGAGAATCTCCTTAAGCAGATGCGACTTTCCTTTTCGGCCGATATACACAGCGTCAGTAGTGTTAACCACCAGCACATTATCCAGATCATTAACCACAACTGCCTGATGCGGAGACTGGTTTATTATGGTGGATTCCGATCCCTCGTTAACTACACCGACGCCTTCGTTGGGAAGTTCGGTTTTACTGAGATCCTCCAGACTTCCGATATCGCTCCAGCCAAAACCAATCTCTAATCCATACCGCTTCTCGGTTCTCTCGATCACGCTGTGCTCAATGGAGACCGCTTCAATTGTGTTGAGAACGTCAGCTCGATACAGTGTTCCTTCGGCTACAGCCTCACCTACGGCCGCTTTGCACTGCTCATAGATATCAGGATGCAGGTCTCTCAGCTCATTCAGCAGGGTTCCGTTCTGGAAAAGAAGCATACCGAGGTTCTGGAATACTTTCTGTCCCTGCAGTTCCTTGATATGTTTTCGATCAGGCTTTTCAATAAAGGTTTCTCCGCCTGCCGTAAAGTAACCAAAGCGGCTATCTATTCTCTCCGCTGTCGTTCCGAACAGAACGATGCAACCTTCTCGCGCATATTCTTTCGCCTTCAGGATCGATTCTTTATAGGTAAGACCGTTGCAATCGCCAGTATCGATCAAATGATCAGAGGAAACGACAAACACATACTCCGATGGTTGCAGGCTCATGCAGCTCAGCACTATTGCCGCAGTTGTCCTTCGACCCTCTTCCTCGAAAACGCATCTATATGGGACACCCTGGAAGGCTTCCATCTGGTTGGCAATGATGGAACGGTAGGCATAATTTGTGACGATAATAAATTCATCACAATAAGCCATATTCCGGGCTATCGTTTCCTGGAAGATCGAATGATTCTTTTGTACTTTGATAAACTGTTTCGGAAAGTTGTTTCTGGAAAGCGGCCACAATCGCTCCCCCTTACCTCCCGCCAAAACGAGGCACTTCATACCGGTTTCTTCCTATCTGCTGCTCCCTATACACTTTCGGCAGGTAAAGGTCACAGCAACTCTTTTCTTCCTGCCTCATTCAAAGCATCAACGATTTTCTTTACTTCCTGTGCTTTATCTTTACGACAAACCATGATGGCGTCAGGAGTTTCCACAATTACAATGTTCTCTACATCAACGGCGGTTACAGTACGCGTGGAAGAGTAGATAACCGCATCCTTAACATCAACGGCCACAACATCACCAAGTAAGATGTTATTGCTTTCATCAGGTTCATGAAGGATATCCATCATGTCCCAGGATCCTACATCATTCCAGCCACAGTCACCGGGGATAACAAGTACATCGCCCTTTGCTGCGCTTGGCTCCATGACGGCATAATCGATACTGATCTTGCGGATGTTGGGATACACATCATGAAGAACTTCCTGCTCTCGCGGTGTGTTCATCGCATCACCGATGGTTTTCAGATCCTCATAGATATCCGGCGTATACTCTTCGAGTTTCTTGAGAATCAGGCTTGCCTTCCAGATGAACATTCCGCTGTTCCAGGCATAGCGACCGGATTCCACATATTTCTTTGCCGTCTCTTCGTCTGGCTTCTCACGGAACTCAATAACAGGCTTAACCGTTCCGTCCGTCTGCGGATCATACTTGATATAGCCAAACCCAGTAGATGGGAAAGTGGGTTTGAGGCCTATCGTAACCAGCTTGTCCTGCTCTTCTGCTGTCAGGATTGCTGTTTTGAAGATCTCCGTCAGTGCCGGTACATCTTCGATATAGTGGTCAGCCGGTGTAATAATCATCACGCCATCGCCGTACTTACGGAGTATCTCCATAGCGGAGTACCCAATACAAGCAGCTGTATTTCTCGCCGCCGGTTCTGCCAAGATGTTACGCGGGAACACTTTCCCCTGCGTAGCTGTGATCATCGCAGGAGCCTGAACATCGGCAGTCACAATGAAGATATTGCTCTTTCCGATGACGGTAGCCATACGCTCAACGGCTTCATTGACCATCAGGTCTTTACCGGAAAGGTTTAAAAGCTGCTTTGGTGTTTTTTGTCTCGACAAAGGCCAGAAGCGGGTTCCACCCCCACCAGCCATGATTACTCCGTAATGGTTCATCTCATCCTCTTTTCCAATTCTGCGCTTATTAGCTGCTCCTGTGTTTCTGCAACAGCTTTGTTCTCTGCAGTTACACTGATATATGTCTTTAACTTCGGTTCGGTTCCGGAAGGTCTGATAACCACAGATCCTGACGCTGTGTAGTACTTCAGTACATCCGACTTCGGCAGGTCGTTGAGTCCTACACTGTAGTCCTCTGTTCTCTCTACTCTCTGCCCCGCAATACTTTCAATTCCTTTATGGAACTCTGCCATAATCTCCGCCATCTTTTGCATACCGGCAGAGCCATCAAATTCGTAGGAGTGGAGTGTGTTTAGGCAATAGCCATAGGTAGTGTAGAGCTCCTGCAATTTCTGGAGCAGGCTAACGCCTCTCGTCTTATAGAACGCGAACATCTCACAGATCATGAAGGCTGCGTTTACCGCATCCTTATCGCGAACATAGGAGCCCGTCAGATAGCCGTATGATTCCTCAAAACCGCATATATAGTCTGATGCTCGGCCATCCCTCTCAAGCATTCCGATCTGCTCACCGATGAACTTGAAGCCGGTGAGGACATTGATTGTCTGGACTCCGTAGTGCTCCGCGATCATCTCTGCCAGATCCATTGTGACGATAGTCTTGATAAACTCAGGTTGCTCCGGCATCCTGCCGTGCTTCTGACGCTGGCTGCAGATGTAGTCAAGTAGAAGGAGACCGACTTCATTGCCAGTCAGCAGCTGATATCCATCTCCGCTCTTCACCGCGATCCCGCAGCGGTCGCAGTCAGGATCAGTAGCGAGGAGAAGATCTGCTCCCGTCTTCTCGCAGTATTGCAGTCCCAGTTCCATCGCTTCCCTGATCTCCGGGTTCGGGTACGGGCAGGTCGGAAAGTTACCATCAGGATTTCTCTGTTCCTCAACCACAGTGATATTTGTGAACCCGGATTCGGACAACGCTCTGGTTACCGGCTTCAATCCGGTTCCATTAAGAGGGCTGTAAACGATAGCGACATCTCTATCCACCTCATCCCCGAACAGGACAGACTGTCCCTTCACCTCTGCAATGAAGGCGTCAAGCACAGCGAAGTTGATGTAATCAATCGTCCCATCCTTCAGGCCGTCCTCAAAAGAGGAAGTACGGACATCCACAAAGATATCCAGCGCATCGATCTGAGCGAGGATTGCCGCTGCGGCTTCCGTGGTAATCTGGCAGCCATCTGGTCCATAGACCTTGTAGCCGTTATATTTAGACGGATTGTGAGAAGCGGTGATCATCACACCGGCGGAAGCGTATAAATACCTCACAGCAAAACTCACTGTGGGAACCGGCAGAAGCTCTGGCCAGATATGGACCTTCACACCGTTTGCTGCGAACACACCGGCTGCGACCTTGGCAAACACATCCGACTTGATCCGGCTGTCATAGCCGATGACAACAGAGGGTGTTGCTGTGGTAGACAGCAGATAGTTGGCCAGTCCCTGGCTTGCTTTTGCTACCACATGGTCATTCATGCGGTTAGTTCCAGCACCAATAGTTCCTCTCAAACCACCTGTTCCAAAAGCTAAATTGCGATAGAAGGCATCCTCTATCGCTGCTTCGTCCATGGCTCTCAGTTCTGTCTTCAGTTCCTCATTGGCTTTTTCAAGCCAGCGCTGGTACTCCACCTTGTAATCCACCTTGTTATCCACTACTCCTCCTCAGTTTCTTCTCGATACTCCTGAACCGGGCAGTCCTCTTTACACGGCTCTGTACATCTATCGTCTATAAACTTCACCGTTCGCATAAGAATCGGGCAAATATGAATTTCAATCATAGATTTCTAAGTAGCTCTAATACATTCTTGCGAAAACGTTCTGGAGTAAAATTCTCTTCCACTCTCTGCTTTGCAGCTTTTCCCATTTGTTTTCGTAGTTCCTCGTCGCAAGTTAACTTTTTAAGTGCTTCGGCGTAAGCTTGACTGTCACAATTTGGACATTCTAAACCTGTGACATTGGCCAAATTAACGTAATTTACGCCACTGCCACTAATAAAAAAAGTGATAGCTGGTTTTCCAAAAAACATTCCTTCTGCAAGTGCTAAGCCAAAGCCCTCATTGCGGGTTATTGAGGGAAAGCAAATAAAATCACAAGCCTTATAATATGCCCGTTTTTCTGAATCAGAAATACGCCCAAGGAATTCCACCTTTGAGTCTCCTTGTGCTTGCTTCTTCAACTCATCTGTAAGTTCTCCATTACCTGCAACTAATAATGTAAGTGGATAATTCCCCAGTACTCGTGATGCTTCAATTAAGTATTTAAGCCCCTTATAAGGAATATGTCGGCCAATAAAAAAACCTATTTCTTTTCCTTTGTACTTCTCTCGGATATCTACCGCCATCTTCTCTTCATCGGAAGAAAGAATCAGATTATTCGTATCTATCATGTATGGCAGTACTTTTTTCTTGTTTTCAAACCATGGAGTGTACTCTGAAGTATCAATATGCATCGGTGTTGCACCAAGCACATATTTAGCCCGATTGATTAATCGAATATTCTGCTGGTGAAATAAATGCTTGAGAACCCTTTGTTTTGTAATATCTAAATGCCAATATAGTAAGAGTTCGAACGGTCTTTTGCTGTATTGCAAAAGGAAAAATGCTTGATAGGGATTTGGATAATGAAAAATAACAATGTCCGGGCAAAACTCGTCCATGATTTTTCTCAATTCACGCCCAAAAGTCAAAGAAAGCGATTGTGAAGATACCTTCCCAATGCAACCACACTTAACGATTTCCACCCCATCTACGACATCGTGGATAGTTTCTTCTCTATGGCAAACTCTATCTCCGTCGCGTGAATCTTCATTAAAGCAAATTACCTTATGTTCAAAATCTTCTTCACAGCGAAGCACATTTGATATATCTCTGGCTACCTGCTCAATTCCCCCTATATTTGGATAATAGTAATTGGAAATTTGAAGTACTCGTTTCATAACCATGCCTCTACAAAATAATTGATTTTATTGCTTTTCGATGCGATTTTGGTTGAGCCCTACTGCGCCCCATCTTTTTTTAGTACAGCAAACACAGTACGGATAATGCAAAGAATGTCTAAGTATAAAGAACAGTTTTTTACATAGTAGTACTCAAGTTCTAACCGCTCACTATAGTCAATATTGGATCTTCCGTTGCACCCCCACCAGCCAGTGATGCCTGGTTTTACTTTCTCATAGAGCTTTAATCCATTATGGAAAGCTAGCTCGCCTTCTACTAAAGGCCGAGGTCCAATCAGGGCCATGTCTCCTACGAGGACATTAAGAAGTTGCGGAAGCTCATCAATCGATGTTTTTCGAAGGACTGAACCTACCTTCGTTATTCTCGGATCATTCTCGAATTTCTGGTTTTCTTCCCACTCTTTCCTATAATGCTCTTCTTTCAGCATTTCCTGAAGGATTTCTCCAGCATTGGGAACCATCGATCTGAATTTCCAAATTTTAATTATTTTCCCGTTTAATCCCACTCTCCTCTGTCGATAAAAAATCTTAGCAGTGTCACCAGATGCCAGATAAGCAATCTTTACAATTAAGGTTATAGGAATTAATACTACTATGCCAACCAAACCGCATATAATATCAAAAAATCGCTTGATAACCAGGTATGAACTCTGTGAAGGCGAAAAAGAAAACGTTCCCACACTGAGTGCTTTATTTACGCCAATATTGGTAACGAATTGCTCTTCAGTTTGAAATCCAAGTAGCGGTTCAACAACAAAATTTACACCCACTCCATTATCAACTAATTCCTTATACGCTGAAGAATCTTTATCATTCGTTTTAGTTGCTACAAGGACTTCATCGATGTTATTATCAAGAATGAATTTCATATAGTCATTCTTGACCACGGGTATATCTTCCTTTTTGTTGCCATCGTGATAAGTTACTATTTCTGGAATATCATCGTAGATATTGTCGTCTGGAAGAATGTGAATTCCTTTAATCTCGTATAAAGGAAGGTCTGTTGCATATACGCTATGTACATCTTTTTCTGCACTCTCTTTATCGCTGATTATAAAAAGCGATATCCTCTTAGTATTATTGAATGCTACTTTTCCCTTAGTTAATAACTTCTTCCAGCAATACTTGACAACAACACCGATAATGAAATAAAGAATATATGTATAAACAATAACTCCACGGGAGTACTCGGCACCTATCTTGAGCATATAAAAGATAAGCGTCACACTAATGGCATTCCCGACAACGATCAAGAAGCCTCTGCCGATTTCCTGGTAATAGCGTCTTCTAAATATTCCACTATAAGGATTAACGAGCAAATCAATTACGACATTAATGAGGGAGATAATAACGATAAATCGTTTCCATCCCGTATCCATTACTAGTGTGTTGAATTTGAGATAGTATGAAGCTAAAAAAGCCAGCAATAAAACGCCCAGATCTATCAACATAAAATCCAGGTGTTTTACCCAACTATACTTACCTTTGATTTGCATGACAGCTTCCTCCTCTTTCACGCCTGGCAGGCCATTCGCAGAGGAGGTCGGGTTTACCCCCCCCCCACTTTAGCGTCAGAAAGTATTTATTCTTTATTTTATTCTTTACTATTTACAATATCTGTGCTACACTGCTTTGTGTGGGAGAATTGCCTTTACTCAAATAAAAACGCGTATTTTCATTTGTAATCTACAGCTTCGCCCTCCGCGCTTCATTCAGCGAGGTAACTTGAATAACTGTGTCAGGATCACGTCTCCACCGCACTATGGTGCGGATGATTCTGTGATTCTTTTTTTCCGGGGTTTTCTATCCCGACAAAGACCTTTAGCCGGCAAACACTATCCGTATTCCCCGGCTTGAGTCAACCTCCTTATTACCTTTTGTAAAGCTCTCTTAGTGGGTCAAAATCGAGCAATCCAAGAAGCTGCCACAGCCAATCAACTTTCTAAAGAGGCTTGATATGTCCCTGCGTCGTCAGAGAGATTTACAGTAACAAGGGAACTCACTCAAGCCACGGGAAGCCGCATAAATACTGCCTTTTTCTTGGTTTGCCCTAATATTACTCTATCTCCCACGATGGAGAGGTCGCCCGTCAGGATGTTGATCAGCTGGGGCAGTTCGTCAATGCGCACCTTGCGGATAAAACGCCCCACCCTGGTGATCCTGTCGTCTTTGTCGCCGGAAGAAAGTCTGGCCACGCCGTCTTTCTCGGCGTCCGTGCGCATGCTGCGGAACTTGATGATGTTGAACTTTTTGCCGTCCTTCGTCAGCCGGCACTGTCGGTAGAAGACCGGGCCGCGGTCCTCCAGCTTGATGCAGAGCGCCGTGACGAGCATGATGGGCGATGCGGCGATCAGGCCGATCAGGGAGAGCACGATGTCTCCGAGCCGCTTGATGATGGTATATTCCAGCGTCGGGTTATAGCGCTCCACCTTCAGCATCGGCAGATGGAACAAATGGGTGCGTTCGGAGGCCTCTACGATCAGGTCGCCCACCCGGGGGATCAGGTAGGTCTCGATGGAATGCATCAGGCAGTACTTCGCGATGACGTTGCGGTCATGGCTGTGGATTCCCACCAAAAAAACAGTATCCGCTTCTTCGAGCACGTCGGGGTCGGCGACGCATTCTTCTACGGGTACCGTTGCGATAACTTTAAATTTTCTGCCGAGGTGGTATTGTTCGATCAGGCCGTGCATCCCGTGGCGCATGTCGTAGACGATAACGGTCCGGTTTGCCGGAAACGTCTTAAAATACCACTCCTGGGCCACATATGCCCAGCCGAAGGCGGCCGCGAATTGAATGCCAAATACCAGCAGCGGCAGCAAGTTCGGTGCGCTGCGGATGAGCAGCCAGGTGACGAGGTACATAATGGCGTTCACCTCGAACAGAGAGAGCATCTGACTGTAGATCATTTCGCCCTTGCTGCTGTAAGACATCTTAAACGCCTCGTAGATCCTGCCGATGATAAAATACAGCATCGCGTAAAGCATCAGAACCAGCCAGTGTCCGCGCATCGCGAAATGCACCCATAGTTTGTCCGCATAGAAAGCGTACCAAACACATGCAAAAGGAGCGACCATAAGGACGATGTTTACGAGCTTAGCGATCCTGATGGAAAGATCATGGAAGAGGCTGCGTCTGGATTTCATTTTACACCCTTCTATATATCATGCGTCTTTTGGGAGCCTGCCATGAATGCATTCATTGGATTAGGTTGCTATTTTTATTATATATGCTTGCGGACAGAAAAGCCACTATATAAATTAAACTGGCCGAAGCGAAATAGGATATCCAAAGTATTTGCGGGACTGAGATTTTGAGGGTCTGTCCAAGCGGTAAATGAGTCGCCGTTTACCGCTTTTTGATTGTGAGAAGCCCAACCCATTCTATTTATGATCATGACCCTCCTGCGATCCTTGCATAAACCGGTCGATCAGTGCACGGTTAAACGCGGGACACTCCTCGTACAGGCTCTTCTTCAGCAGGCGCTCCGTCCACTGGTGCGGGTTCTTGCCGATGGGACCCGTAAACGTGCAGGGCGTATCGATCTCCGCCAGCGCCTCGAAATCGATGCTGTACATCCGGCCCCATACCGGCGTGTTCGCGGAATACGCGTCCGTATCGAACGGATGGTCCATGCCGGCGTAACTCATGTCCGAGATGCCCTGCATGTAATACTCGATCGCCGTCTTGCGGCCCAGACCGTTCAGCACGGAGCTCGCAAACGCATAGAGCTCCTCGCCGGAGTTCTCCTTGCCCGGGATCAGATTGCTGTTGAACGCCAGATAATACGGCGGCGCGAACGCCAGCAGCACCAGCGGCTGCTTGATGTCCGCAAAGTTCAGCAGATCCTCCATAAACTCCACGGTGCCGTCCTGATAATTGACCTCCCCCGCCAGGATCTTCGCCTCGATCTTCTCCTTTTCCGCCGCGAAGAACGCGTCGAACGCCGCGCCTTTCTCCGCCTTCAGCCTGTCGCACAGCTCGCCGAACGCAAAGACCGGCGTCTCGTAGGAATACTCCTCCCGCATATGCATGGCGGTCTTCTTGTTGTATTCCCCGAGCATGTCCGCCCAGCTGGCGATCGCCTCCTCAAAACTCTCCTTCGCGATCGCCTTCAGCCGCTCCATGATCTGGTCCGGCGTGGACTGGAAGCTCAGCACCGTCATATAGCCCGCCGCCCTGTGTGGGATCGTGACGTCGTATTTCTTCTTGAGGTCACGCAGATTGGCCCAGGTCGGCGGCACGGTAGCCTCGCCTTGGTACGTATCGGTAAAGGCCAGGCTCTCCTCTGTCTTCTGCTGGATGCGGCCGATCACGGACAGCGGGCTGAACCCCGCGAACTTGTGACCCACGTGTGCCTGCACACCCTGCACCATCACGACGGGCATGGTCTTGCCCACGGAGCCCACGCTGATGATCTGCGTGCCGTCCTCCGTCACTGCGCAGGGTTCGGGATCGAGCATCACGTTCAGCTTCAGCCCGTATTTCTTCTTGAAATCCGCAAGCAGTTTGACGCCGGCACGCATACCCGCGGAATAGCTCTCCTCGTCCGGGACGCCCATGAAAAAGATGCAGCCGGGCAGCGCGCCCTCCTCCGCCATCTTCGCATAGTCTTCCATCAGCACCATGTCCACGACAAGACCCGCCTTCATGTCTTCGACGCCCCGCGCCCACAGCCATTCGCCGGAATCCATGTCCGCGCGGGCTTCGGGCGGCAGGTCCATCGTCTTCAACTTTGCTTCCAGCTTGTCGAGGTCGAAGGCCAGGGGTTTCGCTTCGCCGTAGTCCTCAATGCCGACCACGTCGAAGTGCCCCATGATGACCACGGTATTGGCGCTGCGGCCCTTCAGGAAGGCATAGGGAATGGTGCGGTCGTAGGGATCGTCCGGGATGTCGTAAATGCCGAAATGCTCCGGATGCGCCTGGAAATACGGGAACTTCGCGAAATAGTCGCGGATGAACACGCTGGCCTCCCGCTCGGTGCGGGTGCAGCTGATGCTCTCCACCGCCACGAAGTCGCGGAGCAGGTTATAGATCTTGGTTTGCATGGTTGGCCTCCTTGGTGGGTTATAACAAGCGTAAAGATGCGCTGCGTGTAGTTGTCTTATATCGTTATTGTAGCATATCTGGAGAGAAGCGGTGCGGGTGTGCGGCAGATTTGGCAGGTAGTCCCGTTCACCGCCCGACAGGCTGTTCCAGAAGGCCCGTCCGACCCTGCGGTCCTCACAACAAAAGGATCACGCTGCCGTGACCCTTCTCGTAAATCCGCATTATTCCCCTTCCACTGCCTCTATGATCTCCGCCCAATACTCGCTCATCTCCGCGGGCAGCTCGACAAAATACTCGCCTTCTTCCTCAGGCTCGCTCCGATCGCCCATGCTCAGGACATAGAAATAGAGCTTTCCATCGTACCGGTAGAGCGAAACATTCCGCTGACCGCCATCAAACACCGCCTTTACATTAAACTCGCTTTCGCGAATCTCCTGCCACGCCTCGGGCTGCTCGCCAATCCGGATCTTCAGGTCGCATTGCATCGGATCTTTTGACCCCGTAAGAGGATCGTACGCAGCATACTCCTGAAACAGCGCAAGAAAGTGATCTTTGTCGAACGTCACATCCGACGGCACACAGTCCTCCATCCATTTCGCGTCCTCCCCGATGCGGTATTCGCACGAGATTTCCCCATCGATTTGATCCAGAGAATAGTCGTCCTGTACGACGTTTATCTGGCATCCTGGCAAGGTTGCGAGCAATAGGATCAGGAAAAGGAGTTGGATAGGTTTTCTAATTTGCCGTGGTTTCATTCTGTTTGTCTGTGCCTCCTGTACCATACGATCGCGACACCTGCTGCGACACCTAGGAAGTACTAGAATTGACGAATTTCCTTTGCTAAATCAAAGGAGATCAGATCGTCCTGTTTGGTTTTCGTATATGCGTCTTCTTCGTGCATATAGTCAACAATTTCCTTTGCAGAATAGGTCTTGAATTTCCCGGCTGTTTCTTTGAGAATCTTTAATTCCTCTTTGTCTAAAACGGAATAGTAGGCTTTGTCGGAAGGATAGAAGCGCTGCATCACATCATAATTGGGACTGTATTCCTCTTCAACATTCAAATTCTCCAAGTTGACCAATGCCTTGTGACCCAACGGCAACGCCCCATAATAATCATGTGCATACACCAAACCGGTCATCGCGATGCCACGCTTTTTATAGGACAGTGCATCCGCGTACCAGAGCATTTTCATCATTTTGGTCTTGAGCGGGTTGACCACAGCGTCAGCAAAATATGAAATGATCGCTTCGATCTTCGGTATATTCAGAACTGCATTTCCGTTCCAGACAGATGGTTCCATATAGTCAGCATAGACCCCCTTCAAGGCCTGCTGAGACAAAAACTCTTTCCCATACGACTGCAATTGATCTTTCATCTTCGCCTTGATACTTTCATATTTTTCCTCACTAAAGGA
>JAEEGL016094338.1_pt1 | contig 32486 bp, 28 predicted proteins | sample 9134231 | NCBI WGS metagenome assembly JAEEGL01 (sample SAMN16246548, study PRJNA631951) | gut metagenome | biome: gut microbiome; feature: rumen; material: fiber-attached | host: Bos | place: Iran: Karaj | collected 2018-10
CCTGTTACCTACGATCACGACTGCCGTGAGGGTATCTGCGGTATGTGCTCCATGTACGTCAATGGTCACCCGCACGGACCTGACAGCGCTATCACGACCTGCCAGCTTCACATGCGTAAGTTCAAAGATGGTGAGACCATCACCGTGGAGCCTTGGCGCAGCCGTGCGTTCCCTGTAATCAAGGACCTCATGGTGGATCGCGGTGCGTACGACAAGATCATGCAGGCCGGCGGTTTCGTTTCCGTCAACACCGGTGGTGTACCGGACGCGAATGCCATTCCTATTCCGAAGCCCGTGGCTGACGAAGCGATGGACGCAGCGTCCTGTATCGGTTGCGGTGCGTGCGCTGCGGCTTGTAAGAACGGTTCGGCGATGTTGTTCGTCGCTGCGAAAGTATCGCAACTTGCCCTGCTCCCGCAAGGAAAGATTGAGGCAGCTGCTCGCGCGAAAGCGATGGTCGCTAAGATGGACGAACTCGGTTTCGGTAACTGTACCAACACCGGTGCTTGTGCCGCTGAGTGCCCGAAATCCGTTAGCCTTGCTAACATCGCTCGCCTCAACCGCGAGTTCCTCTGCGCGAAGTTCCAAGACTAAGCACAGCTATATTAGCACGAGGGCGGCTGATAACCGCCCTCGTTGCACTAATTTTTAAATCAACACCTATGAAAAAGTTCACTTCTGTATGTTTTGTTCTATTGCTTGTGGTAAGCGCCTATGCGCAGACCATTACGGTAGCCGAAGCCATTGCTATTGGCCTTGCTCAAACGGAAAATAATGTTCCGACAGAGGAGACATATACCGTTGAAGGTTATGTGAATTTCATTGACAAAAATGATTTCAATACTTCGTATAACAACATGACCTTTTGGATTGCCGACACCCGTGGCACCGCCAATAGTTCCGCTTTGGGCGCACTGCAATGTTATCGTTGCCGACCGGACAGAGAGTTAGAGGTGGGCGATAAAGTGCGTGTGGTTACTCAACTGAGGAAGTATTACAGTACGGTTGAAACGTATCCTACTAACGCTCCTACTACATGGCTGGAATCGCAACCGGAACCGGAGACGGGTTCGCTTCGCGTATGCGCGCAGAACTTGAATAACTATTACTATAACTATACGCAGTCGACACGGCCGAGTTATAGCGACGAAGCGGGTTTCCAGGAAAAGACGCAGAAGATCGTCAATGCCATGTTGGATATCGATGCGGATATCTATGCGTTCTGCGAAGTAGAAGCGACGCCGATTGCATTGCAGCACCTGGCCGAAGCAATGAGTACGCAGGTCGGAGAAACGGGGCGTTATGTAGCGGTCAGCGATGGTATTGACTATACATGGTACGAGGGTATCTCGGATAACCAAATCAAGTCCGGCTTTATCTATCGTACTGACCGCGTGAAGACGTACGGCTCCAATACCAGCGCGGTATCCGGGAACGGCTATTATTCTCATACCATGCGTTTGCAGACCTTTGAGCAGAAAGAAAACGGCGAGAGACTCGTTGTCAGTATGAACCACTTCAAGGCCAAGGATTCATCGGATGACCAGGGGGCAGCTATGCGTGAGACCAATGCGACGAACCTGCTTAACGCACTTAAAAAGGTGAGCGTCGATCCCGATATATTAATTCTCGGTGACCTCAACTGCCAATATGGCGAGACGCCTATCACAATGCTTATCAATGCCGGTTATGAGGAGCAACTGCTCAAGTACAACCCGTCCGCTTGGTCGCACTGTTACGGCAGCGGAGAACTGATTGATCACGTCTTCGCGAACGCCTCTATGGCCGACCAAATCGTCAATGCCTATGTGAAGCACGTCAGTGCATATAAATGCAATGCCGCAGTTAGCTCCTGGCAGTCCTGGTCCGACCACGACCCGTATGTAGTGGAGATAAACCTGAGTACTGAGCCTGCGGAGGAAGGTCCTTGCGAAGATATTGACGCGACCTATCTGACCAGCGGTCTGGATCCGTTGACCTCGGTGAATAATATCTGGTACTGGAATTCAGGTGGCTATGCCAAAGCACAGAAGCAAGGTGGCTATACCGATTATATGTTAACGCCCGAAATGAATCTCAGTGAGATGAGTTCGGCGACGATCAGCTTCCAGCATACGCATAAGTGGGCGGGCACTCCGTCTGGAGAGTTGACGCTCTGGGTAACGCCGGACTTCCAAGGCGACGTAGAGTCCTCTGCATGGCAGCAGTTGACCATCAGTCCTTATGCAGCCAATACCGACTGGAATTTTGTCGATGCCTCTATCGAGGTGCCGGTTGAGTACTTAGGTTCGAATACGGTCTTTGCATTCAAGTATATGAGTACCGCTACGAATTATGCCACATGGGAGATCAAAAACCTGAAGATTAAGGCTACCTGCTCAAGTGCACAACCGATTGAGAATGCATCAGACGAATCAGTCGTATATAAAGAAATCCGCCACGGAAATCTGATTATCATCCGCAGCGGAGTAGAATATACCGTCACCGGTCAGCGCTTACGCTAATCGATGCGTCGACCGAATAGATCATAGGTCGCATCCTCCCGGAGGATCAACACCTGACCATGGCGCAGTACTTTACGTGCTGCGCTTTCGTTTTGCACGTTATCAATATCCGTCGGGGTGGGGTATTGGACGCTTATGCCGTAGAAGTTGATACCACTGTTGGCGCTTCCCATATAAATCGTCGTTGCTCCGCCGGTGTAGTTGTATGTCTGTTTGGCGGCGGTTGTGGCAGCGGGCATTGTCGTCAACGGATCGCCGCCGTAGGAACCGCTGTAGATGTTGAGAACACGCTCGGAACTGGTGTTGGCGCTTATCAGATACACTTCAATCGTGCAGCTTCCGGAGACGGCAAAACGCAAGTGGCGTGCGGCGGCACTACCACTTCCTCCTGTCTTCAACACATGCGTGAAACTCTTTCCATCTATCGTCTTCGCGCTTTCCGATACCGTCATCGCTTTGTCTGCACTGGCGGCGATGGTCAGACCGCGGACCGTAGTTTCGGTCGTGATAGTACCCAAGAACTTGAAGTCATCGTCGGAGATGTTCCAGAAATCCGACACTACAGGCTGGGGATCGGGACCTGGACCGGGACCCGGATCATCTCCGTCGCAACTCGAACTCACTCCGGCGTCGTCACTCACACTCAACGTCGCGCCCGCACCGCAAGAACTGTTGCTCACCATCGCCTTTGCTGCAGCAGCTGTCAGTTGGTCGTAGGTATAACTCGGAGCGGATACCGTCCCGGCGTTACTAGGTAAGTTGCCGGAGCAGTTGACGAACTTGCAATAATTGGTTGTGCTGTTAAATCCTTTGTAGATATTCTTTTTCGTATTGGCTTTGCCGGCAAAGGTACACCCTTCGAAGTAGCAACTGGCGTTCTCCGGACCTACATAGTAGTCGGCAACGGAGCTGTTCCAGTAGCAGTTCAGAAAATGCAGCAAGCAGTTGCGGCAGCGCGTCATTCGCTGTTTGCAACCCTCGTCCCACCAACAGAACGCGTACGTGATGTTATAGGTCCCGTCGGAAGGCTTGTCGCTTGAACTGGAGCCTACCAGATTGCTGAAACGGTGGTCATCCGCGCCGCCCGAGCCACCTGCCTTCGGGGCTTTCAGATAACGGAAACGGCACCAACTGACGGTGATATTGTCCGACGTACCTTTGATGTCAAAATTGCCATCTACGCCGTCCTGGAAATCGCAGTGGTCCACCCACACGTTCTTCGCACCGTCCAGACATAAGTTGTCCCATCCGTCGCAGTCGTAAGCACCGGGACCTTCGAAAATCAGGTTGCGGAGAATGAGGTTGCTTCCTTTCAAGTACAAGATACCCGACTTGTCTGCGTTCTGCTGGTTGGAGATCAACTTCTTTCCGGGCAGCGCCATGATGGTCAGGTTGGACTTGTCCGAACTGATATGATTGTTCACGGTGATGTCCTTCGTGATGATAATCACGCTGTTTTTCTTTCCCAACGCTGTGGCTAACTGACTCTCGTTGCTCACGAAGGTAGGAGTGGCGTTTCCGCCACCCGTCACGTTACCTGCATAACCCCAACTACTCGGCGCGCAATAGTCTGCTGCGCATAATGACCAGTAGATACAGATAATTGCTGCTAATAAACCTAAGCGTTTCATATCGATAGTTTTTTTAATGCTTTTTCCTCTTTGGCGGTCATCTCTGTCTTCGTCTCCGGCGTCTTGTCGCCCTGACCGGTCAGGTGCAGCACGCCGTGAATGATAATCCGGTGGAGTTCTTTTTCGTACGGTTCGCCGACCATCTCTGCGTTGGAGCGCACGGTGTCCAATGAGATGAAGATGTCGCCGTTGAGCGTCTGTGCGGTCGAGTAGTCAAACGTGATGACGTCGGTGTAATAATCATGCCCGAGGAATTCGCGGTTCACCGCCAACTCCCGTTCGTCGGAGCAGAAGATATAATTGATATTCCCTACGGCAAAGCCGTAATCTGCCGCTACCGCGCGAATCCACTTGCCTATTTTCCGCTCATCGAGCTCCGGCATCGCTATGTCTTCTGTATGAAATGTTATCATGTGTATATACTCTTCATGTGCAATTTATAAGCACTCAACCCTGAAAATCTCGTACTTACGACGTACTTATGACGCACTTATCTCGTACTTATCACGCACTAATTTTTGCTTTTTATTTCATTGGTATTATATACTATGTATATAATACTGGAGTGTTGCTTTTTATCCGAAGAAGATAGGAGCGATGGCGAAGGCGGCGATGGCGCCGGCGAGGTCAGCGAGCAGGCAGCATACCACGGCGTGGCCCGTATCTTTGATATTTACCGACCCGAAATAGACAGCGAGCACATAGAACGTGGTGTCCGTCGTGCCTTGCAGGATGCAGCAGAGACGTCCGACGAGGCTGTCTGCGCCATACGTGGTCATCGCCTCTAACATCAGTCCGCGCGCACCACTACCGCTCAGCGGTTTCATCAATGCCGTCGGAACAGCACCCGCGAGGTCGGGATTGATGCCGCAAGCTGCGAAAAGCCAGGCGATACCGTGCTCGAGCAGACCCATTGCTCCGCTGGCGCGGAACATACCGACTGCTACCAGGATAGCGATGAGGTAGGGGATGATGCCGATAGCAGTCTGGAACCCGCCTTTGGCGCCGTCAATAAACGCATCATAGACGTTGATATGCTTGGCCGTCGCCTGAATAATGAACCAGCAGATGACACCGAGCAGCAAGACCGCTGCTATCGCCGCTGAGACGATGGCTAACGCATGATGCGAAAGAAGGGTCGAACCCCAAACTAACAGGCCTACAAGGGCAGTCAGACCAATGAGTGTGCCCAACACCACCGGATCTTTCATCTTGATCTTCTGGGCGATACATACGCATATCAGTCCCACCAATGTGGCTACATACGTCGCGATGAGTATCGGCAGGAAGACATCCGCCGGATTGGTGGCACCGAGTTGGGCGCGGTACGCCATGATGGTCGTCGGGATAAGCGTCAGACCGCTCGCACCCAATACCACGAACATCACCATCGCATTGGAGGCTTTCGTCTTGTCTTTGTTCAACTCCTGCAACTCGCCCATCGCCTTCAGACCCATCGGAGTAGCCGCATTATCCAGCCCTAACATGTTCGCCGCGAAATTCATCAGCATCGAGCCATAGACGGGATGACCCTTCGGAATCTCCGGGAAGATACGACTGAAGAAGGGGTTAATGGCTTTTCCAAGGGTGTTCACCGCACCGGCTTTCTCGCCGATCTTCATGATGCCCATCCAAAGTGCGAGTACACCCGTCAGACCCAACGAGAGTTCAAAACCCGTCTTGGCACTGTCAAAGGTGGAGTTGAGAATCGTGGAGAAGATATCCACGTTCCCGTAACAGATCGCTTGCACCAATCCCATCAGGATGGCCAGCAAAATGAGCGAAATCCAGATATAATTCAAAATCATGCGACAAAATTACATTTTTTTTTGGATATGTGCAAAAAAAATAGTATTTTTGCACCCTAAATGGCAAAAAAAGATACAGCACATCGCTTTTTTGCGTATCTGAGGCACATTTTTTGTGCTTGGAATACCACCGGCGAAGGCATTCACTCGCCGTACCTGTTTGAGTTGGTGCGGTTCGTACTACGCGACGAGAATGCCTACTATTGCTTTGCCGATATCGAGCGCCGACGCGAGTTGTTGTTGGCATGCCAAGATGTACTGGACGTGACGGATTTCGGTTCGGCAGGTTCTCCGGAAGGCAAGCAGGTGCAACGCCGTGTATGCGACATCGCCAAGACCCACTTGGAGCGGCCGAAGATAGGACAGTTGCTCTTTCGCCTGGTCAATTTTATCGCACAACACGAGAAACGACCTTTGGAGATCATCGAGTTAGGTACTTCGCTGGGTGTGACCACTGCTTATTTGGCGAGTGCTGACAGCCGTCACCGCGTGCTGACGTTCGAAGGCAGCGAAGCGGTGCTACGCGTGGCGCAAGGCGTGTGGCGGGCATTGCGGTTGGAGAATATCGAGTGGCAGCAAGGCAATATTGACGATACCTTATATAAATGTGCGCGCGAACACCTCGACTTGGCGTATGTCGATGCTAATCATACTTTCGAGGCCACGATGCGGTATGTGCACTTCTTGCTGCCGCGTATGAACGAGAAGGGCGTCATCGTTGTCGATGATATCCACCATTCCGAGCAGATGGAGCGGGCATGGAAAGCACTTCAAACCGATGGGCGCGTGACAACCAGTATGGACCTGTACCATGTAGGACTGCTGTTCGTGGATCCGCATTACTTGAAACGTCATTATAGAATAAGAGTTTAGTGTTTGGAAATATGGCAATTTACACCAAAACAGGAGACAAAGGCGAGACATCGCTGGCCAACGGCGAGCGTATCTCGAAGGCCGATGTGCGCATTGAGGCGTACGGTACGGTGGATGAACTGAACAGTTGGATCGGACTGCTGCGGGCAGGACTGAAGCAATCCGCGGTCAGTCTTCAACCGACAGATGAGCAGTTGGCATGGATGCAGAATAAGTTATTTAACTTAGGTGCAGCCTTGAGTCTGGCTCCGGGAGAATGGGTGAGTGAAGCCGATGTACATCATGTGGAGGCCTGGATAGATGCGATGCAAGCGGAGGTGCCGAAACAACGCGCGTTCATTCTCCCAGCCGGTTCCGAATGCGTTGCGCGATGCCATGTATGCCGTACGATATGCCGCCGTGCGGAGCGCCGAATGATTGCGTTGGGTTGCCCCGAAGAATCGATGCAACTGATGAATCGCATCAGTGACTATTTGTTCGTCCTTTCCCGCTATATCGGATTCAAGAACGGCGAGCCGGAAGAAGCATGGGAAAAGGACTAAAATGTGGAAAAATTGACGGAAAAGTGCACATTTGTGTAAAAAACACCAAAAATTGTAAAATATTATAAAAAATATTTGCATGAATCAAAGTTTTTGAGTACTTTTGCACGCTATTTTGAAAAACTATGCCCGTATTGGGTCGATTTGTTATTGAAAATAAATTATGTATTGGACGCTTGAATTGGCTTCGAAATTAGAGGATGCTCCATGGCCGGCAACGAAAGAAGAATTGCTTGATTATGCCAACAGAATTGGCGCTCCCGCGGAGGTAATAGAGAATTTGCACGAGCTGGAGGACGAGGACGATGAACAGTATGAGAGCATCTTGGATATATGGCCGGATTATCCTACACAGGATGAAGACTTTTTCTTCGATGAAGAAGAGTATTAGTCTGCTGCTTGGTCTTTTGGCCTTCGTTACTGCGAGTGCGCAGTTCGATCCGCAGATGGGACAATATATGTATATGCCGACAGCCTACAATCCCGCGGCGGTGGGAGAAGGCGACTTGATGAGAGTGGTTGGTATGCACCGCATGCAGTATGTGGACATCCCCAACGCGCCGATGAGCACTTGGTTCACTTTCTGTTCGCCGTTTGTGATAGGCAAGACGCGGCACGGCGCAGGGGTGCGATTCCTCAACGACCGGTTCGGATTATTCTCGACCCAATCGCTGTACGCCCAGTATGCGTACCGCCAGAAACTGGGAAACGGATATCTGAGCGTCGGAATAGACCTGGGGTTTGTGAATGTGGGCTTCAAAGGGGATTCGATCAACCTCAGCAAAATGGAGGACGATTATCACGAGGCGACGGATGAGTCGGTGCCGACGGGTAGTAAATCGGGTATGAAGTTCGACATGGGATTCGGCCTGTACTACAGCACTCCGACCTGGTGGGTAGGCGCGAGTTACAGCCACCTGACCCGTCCGACGGTCGATTGGGATGAATATACGTCAGTGACACTGGTGGGAACGATGTACGTCTCTGGCGGATACCATTTCCGGGTGAAGGACCATAGAGAATGGATGTTGACACCGAGTGCGATGGTGATGAGCGATTTTATCAGTTGGGACATCAACCTCACGCTGATGTGCGACTACAAAGACCGTTACCGCTGGGGATTAGGATATCGCATCGCCGGAAGTGTGAATATCTTATTGGGAATAGATATTATTACCGGCCTCCAATTGGGATACAGTTGCGAGTTGCCGACGAACAAACTGATGTTGGAAAGTTACGGTAGTCACGAGATATACCTGGCCTACGGATTTGATATCCTAAAGCCGAAAAGAACGAACAAATATAAATCAATTCGATACTTGTAAGTATGAAAGTAACAAAGATTTTGCCATTGATCGCATTAGCGATTGCATTGGCGAGTTGCAACAAGCCGGCCGGCGAATTAGTCGGAGTAGGCAAGAGTGGTAACTTTAAAGAGGCGAATCCTTACGGAATGTTGTTCATTAAGAAGGGTTCCTTCATGATGGGTGCCAACACCCAGTCCGCTGTGTTCGAGCAGCCGGATAACATCGTAATGGTGACGGTGGACGCCTTCTGGATGGACGAGACCGAGATCACAAACAATGAGTATCACCAGTTCGTAAACTGGGTGCGTGACTCCATCGCACTGTCCAGCCTGATCGCAGCCGGTATGACCGACTATGCTATCCAGCCGAAGGACGAGGACTTTGATGAGAATAATTTCCGTATCAACTGGCGTAAGAAAGTGCCTTGGAAAAGCAAGGAGGAGGATGTTATCGACGCATTGGCCCCAATGTACTATTCGGACGGTAAGATCAACACCAACAACCTGCACTATCGTTACAGTTGGGTAAATATGGACGAGGCGCTGCCGCAACGTAACAAGTTCGATGTGGCTACGAGTACCTATCCTCCCGGCGCTACGGCACGTGTTGATACCTTCTGGGTAAACGCCAACAACGAGATTAAGGACTCGACCATCATCCGTCCGTTGCGTGAGCCGAAAGACCTGTTGACCGAGAAGATCATCAGTATCTATCCGGATACGCTGGTTTGGGCGCGTGACTTCCAGTTCTCGTACAACGACCCGCTGCTCCATATGTACTTCAGACACCCGGGTTATGGCGAGTATCCGGTAGTAGGTGTGACCTGGGAGCAGGCGCATGCCTTCTGCAACTGGCGTACCAAGTACTTCAACATGTATTCGTCCACAGAGGTCAATGAGTATCGTCTGCCGACGGAGGCACAGTGGGAGTATGCCGCTCGTGGCGGTCGCAAGATGGCGATGTATCCCTGGGGTAGTAACTATGCCCGTGACGGTAAGGGTTGTTTCTTCGCTAACTTCAAGCCGTACCGCGGTGCGTACAACGATGATACCGGTACGACGACCATGAAGGTGGCTCAGTTCCGTCCGAACGACTTCGGCTTGTTCGATATGGCAGGTAACGTATCGGAGTGGACCAACTCCGCTTATCAGAGTGGTGCCAATATCCATATCCACGACTTGAATCCGGACTATAGCTATATGGCTCGTAAGGCCGATCCGGACATCCTGAAACGCAAAGTCGTTAAGGGCGGTAGCTGGAAGGATATCAGCTATTTCATGCAGTGCGGCGTACGTACTTATGAGTATCAGTATGAGAGCCGTCCGTACATCGGCTTCCGTTGCGTCCGCGCATACATAGGTGAATAATAAAGAAGAAAAAAACATACATTAACATAAAGTTATAACAAACTATGGCTACAGAAAAAGCTTCAAACCAAGGTTTTGGTGCAAGATTCTTCCACTGGTATGAGTCTTACCAAGGTAAGAACGTGGTTAACATCATTTATTCCGCAGGTGCATCGGTCGTTATTATCGGTGCGTTGTTTAAGATTTTGCACTGGCCGGGAGCTAGTCAGGTGCTGATGGTCGGAATGTTCACAGAGGCATTCCTGTTCCTTATCGGTACGTTGGAGCATCCGCATCCTGAGTTCCACTGGGAGAATGTTTTCCCGCAATTGTTGGAGTACGGTACGAAACCGGAATTGCTCGAGGAGAAGTCTCATCAACCGCGTCCTACGCTGTTAGGCGCAGGTGTTGCCGGTGAGGCTACCGCAGCAGTTGCCGGAATGAACGCAAGCGGCGCAGCCGCTCCTGCTGCTGTTTCGGCTAAGGTTCCTTCTTTGAAGGAAGAGGAACTCAAAGCGCTGAAGGACGGTATCGCTGATCTGGCGAAGACGGCTTCGCAACTGAGTGAGTTGAACAAGGTGGCTGCTACGGGCGTGAAGTTGAACGACCGCTTGGTAGCTGCAGAGGCTGCTACGATGGAGTACACCTCGAAGATCACCGCCGTTGGTCTGTCCACCGATTCGCTGACCAAGGCTACCGAAGGCCTGTCCGGTTCGTATGCACAGATCGGTGAGGACATCAAGGCTGTGGCTGAGGAGACCAAGGCTTACAAGCAGGGTGTTGAGTTGGTAGGAAAGAACATCGCTTCGCTGAACTCTGTATATGAGATCCAGCTGCAGGCTGTCAATGCGCAGGTAGAGGCTCAGAAGAACGCAGCCGCTTCCGCAAAAGAGGCCGCAGAGGCTCAATTGGCATTCGCCAACGGTACCAAGCAGTTGCAGAAGCACGTATCAGACTTGAACGCCATCTACGGAAACATGCTCAATGCACTCGCATAAGTTTAACATCTAAACACTTCAGCAATGGGTGGAGCAAAAAACTGTCCGGAAACCCCGAGACAAAAAATGATTGGTATGATGTACTTGGTGCTCACCGCCATGTTGGCGTTGAACGTAAGTACGGATATCCTCAATGGCTTTACATTGGTGGACAATAGTCTGCATTCCTCTATCGCTGCTTCGGATAAACGTAACGCGCAACTCTATCTGGATTTCCAGGCTGCTAACGCAGACAACCCGGAGAAAACGCAAGAATGGTTCGATAAAGCCAAAGAGGTACAACATCGTGCCGACTCGTTGTTCAACTATATTCAGGACTTCAAGGAGCATATCGCAGCATTGGCCGATAGCAAGAAGAAAGTAGAGGAGTTGAAGGCGCAAGGTATCGACCCGACGATGCATATCGAGGGTAACTCGAACCTGGACGTAACGGCTCAGTACGCTATCGTACAAGGTAACGGAGCCATCCTCAAAGAGGTAGTTGCTTACTATCGTGATTATGTTGCCGGTTTGGCAGAGGCCGATGCCGAGTTGCGCGGTTCGATCCTTCAGAACCTCGCTACCGAGCGCGGTTGGAATGCCCACGAGAAAGACTCCTGCGACTGGGAGGTAGCTATTTTCGAAGGTATGCCTGTAGGCGCATCGATCACGATTCTAACTAAGATGCAGACCGACGTACGTGCTACCGAGAGTCAAGTGATTCAATACCTTATGGATCGTACGGACGCGGGCGACCTGCGCGTGAATAAACTGAACGCGTACGTGATACCGAACTCTAACTACGTGATCCGTGGCGGTAAATACTCGGCACAGATCATCTTGGCCGCTATCGACTCGACGCAACGTCCGGAGTACTATATCGAAGGCCAGCGTATCAATGACCAAGGTATCTACGAAGTAGCCGCTTCGGGTGTGGGATTGAAGAAATACTCCGGTTGGATTGCTTATCAAAACCCCTCGACCGGCGAGATGGAGAATCTGCCGTTCTCGAGTGAGTATAGCGTAGGCGAACCGGCTGTGACGATCTCGAATACCGACCTCAACATTATGTACCGCGGATACGAGAACAAGTTCTCGATTTCCGTACCGGGTGTGGCGAACGACAAAGTAAAAGTGTCTGTCAACGGTGCTCAAGTAAAGCAGCAAGGTGGTCTGTGGATCATCAAACCGGGTGACGGTGCGAAGAGCGTGTCGATCTCCGTAAGCGCTGAGTTGGACGGCCGTATGCAACCGATGGGAAGCAGGGAATACCGCGTAAAAGCGCTGCCGAAACCGGGTGCTTACTTCAAGTCCGGCGAGAAAGAATACTCCGATGGAAATATTTCCCGTGGTGCGTTGTTGAACACCTCTGCTACGGTGATCGCTTCCTACGGACCCGACGGATTGTTGGACCTGCCGTACCGCATCACGAGCTTTAAGGTGAATATCAACGGTATCTTGACCGAGTCCCGTGGTAACAAGTTTACTCGCGATCAGTTGGATCGTCTGGGTAAACTGAAGATGGGTGCCATCGTTGTCATCACCGATATCCGTGCGCAAGGTCCGGATGGTAAGGAGACCCGTCTGTCGCCTATTCCTCTATCACTGAATTAATACCAAACAGATATGATAAAGAAAATTAGTATTATCGCATGTATGTTGCTGGGCATCGTAACGGCTCAAGCACAACATAACGTAGTCTCGTTCTTCGACGAGGTGGGTAGCGCACGCATCCAGACGGAGGAGTTCTCTCAGGCGCATGACACAATCGTGATGGTGGACCATCGCATCGACGATGTCATCTGGGCGCGTTACGTATATCGTATCATCGATATGCGCTTCAAGCAGAACTACCAGCTCTACTTCCCGACGAAGTCGGATGATGCAGACTATCGTAACCTGTTCAAAGTGATCACAGACGCCGTAGTGGACGGTCTTCCTATCTATGAGAAGAACATGGAGACCATTAAGCCGGATCTGCACCAGGATCCTGTATCGCGCAGCGTCCTCCCGACGATGTTCATGGCCGATGATCCTCTGGCTGACTACTCGGATGATCCTTCGCACTTCGATATCGCGACTTCGGATGCTATGTTGGTTCACTACGACAGTATAGCGGATGAGTTGTCGTTCCACTTCTATCCGTTCGAGCAACTGGTAAAGAACCAGTTGAAGTATCTGATTCAGGAAGTGGTGTTCTTCGACAAGCACACCTCGCGTCTGCATACGAAGATTATGGCTATCGCTCCGCTGCAGTCCGATAAGATCTCGACGCGCGACAACTCGAATATCATGGCTTCACTTCGTGAGTCCATCATGTTCTGGGTAGCTTTCGATCAGCTGCGTCCGTATCTGGCAATGCAATATGCGATACCTAACCGCAACGAGGTAAAGCGCGTGACATTCGACGAGTTCTTCCAGAAACGTCTCTTCACGTCGTACATCGTAGGTGAGGGTAACATGTATAACCGTTGGATCCCGGATTATGCGGGCTCGGCAGAGGAGGTAAAGAAAGAGCAAGATCGAATCGCTACGGAGCTGCTCAATTTTGAACAAGACCTCTGGGAATATTAAATGCGGAAACATCGTTTTCGGAATTCCTATTTAACTTCCGCCGTCAGCGTCTCGCTGGTGTTGTGCCTTATTGGCTTGGAATGTGTGCTCCTGCTTTCTGCAGGAGCGCTTGTTACGCGCATGCGCGAGAATATCACCCTTACGGCGGTGTTGAAGCAAGACGCAGACAGTGCGCAGTGCGCCCGTCTGGAGAAGATCTTGGAGGTGAGCGACCGTTGCAGCAGTTTCCGCTACGTGTCGAGTGAAGAAGCCTTACAAGAGCATATCACTTCTTTAGGCGAAGACCCCAGCGCATTCTTGGGTTATAATCCCCTTTCGGCCAGTTATGAGATTCATCCGACGGAGGTATACAGCGCCCCGGACAGTCTGACGGTGCTGGTGGATCAATTGAGAGCTTTGCCCTATGTGTCGGAAGTGATTTATCCGCGTGACCTGGCAGACCTGATGAGCAGTAATATCCATGATTTCTCGTTGATCCTGTTAGGTGTGGCGTTGGCGTTGCTGTTGATATCGATGGTGCTCATTGTGAATACCATCCGTCTGCAGATATACGCGAAACGCTTCCTGATCAACACGATGACGCTGGTGGGCGCGACCTCGTGGGTAACCCGCCGTCCGTTTGTATGGCGCAATATGCTGATGGGCTTCTTTTCCGGTATCGCCGCATTGGTTGTCCTGAGCGGAGTGGTCTATTATGTGGAGAACCGCCTGGGCGTGTTGCTCTTCCCCTTGACATGGCAGAATATCGCGTTCGTGTCGGCCGTCGTGCTGGTAAGCGGATTGCTCATCACACTCTTTGCCTCCCTGATTGCCACCGGTCGTTACATCCGCATGGATAATAACTCGTTGTACGAGATCTGATAACTGACAATTGAGATTTTATGAAACATACATTGCCCAAACTCAACCTCATCCTGATCGCGGTATCGTTTGTGATCATCGTGGTCGGTTTCTGCTTGATGGTTGGTGCGCCTTCCGGTGAGGAAGCGTATAATCCGGATATCTTCTCTGTTCGCCGTATTACGGTAGGACCGATGATCGCGTTATTCGGCTTTGTGAGTATGATTTTTGCCATCTTATTCCGCGGTAAGAAATGAGTTGGTTGCAAGCACTTATACTGGGTATCGTGCAGGGACTTACGGAGTTCCTGCCCGTTTCGTCTTCCGGGCACCTGGAGATCGGGCATGTGCTGCTCGGCACATCGGGCGAAGAGAACCTGACTTTTGCCATCATCGTGCATGCCGCTACAGTACTCTCGACGCTGGTAGTACTCTGGAACCAGGTGGCGCAACTCTTCCGCGGCACCTTTACCACCTTGCAGTGGAACGCCGAGAAAGACTATGTGGCGAAGATCCTGGTGTCGATGGTACCGGTTTTCATCATCGGCATGTTCTTCAAGGACCAGGTGGAGTCGTTCTTCGGCAACGGATTACTGTTAGTCGGTATCTGTCTGCTTGTCACGGCGGCTCTGTTGGCGCTGAGTGAGTGGCTACAGAAAAAGCGTCAGGATGCCGGCCATGAAGTGGGATACAAAGACGCCATCATCATCGGTATTGCGCAAGCCTGCGCTGTGTTGCCGGGCTTGAGTCGTTCGGGCACGACCATCGCCACGGGTCTGCTCTGCGGCGTGAAGAAAGAGAGCGTAGCGCAGTTCTCTTTTCTGATGGTGCTTATCCCCATCTTAGGCGAAGCGTTCTTAGACCTGATGAAACTGCTCAAAGGCGAGATAGTAGGCGATTTAGGACTCGTGCCGGCTATCGTAGGATTTGTCGCTGCGTTTGCTACCGGTTGCTTCGCTTGCCGCTTTATGATAGAGATCGTCCGCCGTCAGCGCTTGATATGGTTCGCGCTTTACTGCGCTATCGTAGGCTCGGTAGCTATCATCGCCACGGTTTGCTGATATGTGGGATTTTGAAGAAGGCGAAGTTCTGGCGTTTGACAAACCGCTGCATTGGACGTCATTCGACTTGGTGGCGAAGGTGCGATGGAACTTGTGCCATAAATTAGGACGGAAGAAGCTGAAAGTGGGTCATACCGGAACTTTGGATCCTTTGGCCACCGGCGTAGTGATTATCTGCACGGGAAAAAAGACCAAACTGATCGACCAACTGCAGTATGACGTAAAGGAATATATTGCTACACTGCAATTAGGTGCTACGACGCCGAGTTATGACTTGGAAAAGGAGATTGATGCGACCTATCCGACGGAGTATATCACCCGCGAGTTGATCGACCAAACGATTCCTCAGTTCCTCGGAGAACAATGGCAAGTGCCGCCAATTTTCTCCGCCGTCCAGATCAACGGGAAACGTGCGTATGAGTTTGCCCGCAAAGGCGAAGAAGTGGAACTCAAGCCCAAGTTGCTGGTGATTGATGAGATAGAGGTGCTGGCGTTTGACGCAACGACCATGCAACTGACGATACGCGTCGTATGCTCGAAGGGCACGTATATCCGTGCGTTGGCCCGCGATATCGGCGAACGCTTACACTCCGGCGCACACCTGACGGCCTTACGCCGTACACGCGTAGGCAATACCCGAGTAGAAGACTGCTATACGATAGAGAACTTTTTAGACGCATTAAAAAACTACGAGTATGTACAAAACCAATGATATGAAACTCAGCCAGTTTAAGTTCAAACTGCCTGAAGAATTGATTGCTCAGTTTCCGGCCTCTTATCGCGATGAGGCCCGCATGATGGTGCTGCACCGTAAGTCCGGAGAGATCGAGCATAAGAAAGTGTCCGACTTAGTGGAGTATTTCGATGAAGGGGACCTCTTCGTGATGAACGACAGCAAGGTGTTCCCGGCACGCCTGTATGCGCATAAGGAGAAGACCAACGCCCTGATAGAGGTATTCCTCTTGCGCGAGTTGAATCATAAGTCGCGTTACTGGGACGTACTCGTTGATCCGGCGCGTAAGATCCGCATCGGTAACAAACTGACCTTTGATGAAGACCCATCTATCGTAGCGGAGGTGATTGATAACACCACGAGTCGCGGTCGTACCTTCCGTTTTCTCACGGACTATGACAATGAAGAGTTTGTGCCTCGTCTGTATGCCTTGGGAAGTGCTCCGCTGCCGAAATATATCCGTCGTCCTATGGATGCAGCAACGCAGGCGGAATATGACGAGATCTTCCATGACCAGCCCGTTCGTGAGATGGATACTGAGCGTTACCAGACCATCTTTGCGGACAAGATAGGTGCGGTGGCAGCACCGGCAGCCGGCCTGCATTTCTCCAAACAGTTACTTAAACGCATGGAGATTCGTGGTATAGAGACCACCTTCTTGACCAGCCATATGTCGTTAGGTATCTTCAAAGATATCGACGTGGAGGACCTGACGAAGAACAAGATGGAGTCGGAGCAGATCATCCTGCCGGAGAAGATGACTAGAGCGGTCAACAAAACCCGCGCAGAGATGCACCGCGTATGTGCGGTCGGCACGGAGGTGATGCGTGCTATGGAGCATGTGGCCGGAACGAACGGTGTACTCAAGGCCTATGACGGATGGACGAATAAGTTTATTTTCCCGCCTTATCGCTTCATGGTGGCCAACAGTTTCTTTGTGAACTTCTACATGCCGCAGTCGAGTCAGTTGCTGATGGTAGCTGCTTTCGGAGGTTTCGAAGAGACCATGCACGCTTACGAAGAGGCCATTAAGGAAGGTTATCGTTTTGGAGACTACGGAGACGCAATGTTAATCGTCGATTGATGCAGGTACGAATAGATCCATCTTGGCAGCGCGTGTTACAAACGGAGTTTGACAAACCCTATTTCGAACTCCTCACTCAATATGTGCGCCAACAGTATAAGACCCGTCGGTGCTTTCCTCCGGCAGGTCTTATTTTTAATGCTTTTGACTCCTGTCCGTTCGACAAAGTACGCGTGGTCATTATCGGCCAAGATCCGTATCATGAGGAGCATCAGGCGATGGGACTCAGTTTCTCGGTGCCGGAAGGCGTGCAGATTCCTCCTTCGCTGATGAATATCTACAAGGAGATCCACCGCGACTTAGGCACTCCGATTCCTCAGAGCGGAGATCTGCGCCGATGGGCGGCGCAAGGTGTGTTGCTGCTGAATGCTACACTGACGGTGGAGGCCCACAAGGCCGGAAGTCACCAGGGCAAGGGATGGGAAGAACTGACGGACGCCGCTATCGCCGCCCTGAATAAAGAACGCGAGCACCTTGTCTTTATGCTCTGGGGTTCGTATGCGCAGCGCAAAGGACAGTTCATTGACCGTCGCAAGCACCTTGTGTTGCAGACGTCGCACCCTTCGCCGCTCTCCGTATATCGCGGATTTGACGGCTGCGGACATTTCAGTGCCGCCAATCAATACTTAGTTAATCACGGCTTAGCGCCTATTCAATGGTAATATGAAAAAGTTACTGCTTATCGATGCCTACGCGATGATTTTTCGCGCGTACTACGCTTTTATCCGCGCGCCGCGCATGAACAGCAAGGGCGAGAACACCTCGGCGATCTTCGGTTTTGCCATCACGTTGGATGACCTGTTAAAGAAAGTCAATCCGACGCATGTCGGTGTCGCCTTTGACCCGAAAGGCGGTACCTTCCGTCACGAGGCATACGAGCAGTATAAGGCGCAGCGCGAAGAGACGCCGGAGGATATCCGTAAGGCTGTGCCGGTTATCAAACGACTGTTGGAGACGATGAATATACCGGCTTTCGAAGTTCCGGGCTTTGAAGCGGACGACGTCATCGGAACACTCGCCAAGCAAGGCGAACAAGCCGGATTTGAAGTGTTTATGGCTACGCCGGACAAAGATTATGGCCAATTGGTAAGCGAGCATATTTTCATGTACCGTCCGCGCCATACCGGCGGCTTCGAGGTAATGGGACCAAAAGAAGTATGTGAGAAATACGGCCTGCAAGACAAGACGCAAGTAATAGATTTGCTGGGTTTGATGGGCGATGCAAGTGATAATATCCCGGGCTGCAAGGGAGTAGGAGAGAAGACAGCCGTTTCATTACTACAGCAATTCGGCTCGATTGAAAACATGCTCGCGCATACCGACGAGATCAAAGGCGCGCTGCGTGCCAAAGTGGAGAGCCAGGTGGAAGACATAAAATTCTCCCGTTTCTTGGCGACTATTCGCACGGATGTGCCTATTACCTTGGACGAAGCGCTGCTGGTGAAGAAAGAACCGAAGCTCGAGGCCCTCGCAGAACTGTATCGCGAACTGGAATTCAACACTCTGCTCAAGAAACTGCCCCAGAAGAATCAGAATATTCCGAGTAATCAGAGTACTCCGGCTTCTCCGAAAAAGTCCAAACCTGCCGACCCGAATCAGTTGGACCTCTTTGGCGATTTCGGCGCCGATCCGAATACTCAGAATACTCCGAGCACTCCGCAGTACGACACGATTGAGAATCGTCTATGTCAGTACTTGTTGAACCCCGAGGTGGCTTTCAATCCCGAGATTGAGCCCAATTGGGCAGCGTTGAAGGCGGATGCGGACTTATGGAACTTGTATAACGACGTCGAGTTGCCCTTAGTGCCGGTGTTGCGCGAGATGGAAGCCGCCGGCGTGCGCTTTGATGTGAATAAACTGCATGAGGCGGAAGCCACGCTGACAGCAGAACTGCATGAGTTAGAGCAGCGTATTTATGAACTAGCCGGCGAGACTTTTAATATCAATAGTCCGAAACAAGTGGGCGAACTGCTCTTCGACAAACTCAAACTCGACCCCAAAGCCAAAAAATCCCGCACGGGCCAGTACTCGACTTCCGAAGAAGTACTGGTTGCATTGAAGGAACGTCATGCCATTGTCGGGGTAATCCTAGACTTTAGAGCATTGAGCAAGCTAATCTCTACCTACATATCTGCTCTTCCCGGTTATATCGCGGCGGACGGAAAGATTCATACGACGTATAATCAAACCGTGACAGCAACGGGACGATTGAGTAGTAGTAATCCGAATTTACAGAACCTGCCGATTCGTTCCGAACGCGGCAAACTCATTCGTGAGGCAGTCATTCCCGACGAGGGTTGCCTGTTCCTTAGCGCCGACTACAGTCAGATTGAACTGCGTCTGCTCGCGCACATGAGCAAAGACGAACACCTGCTGCATGCGTTCCGCTCCGGACAAGACATCCATGCGGCGACGGCGGCTCGGATCTTCCGGAAACCCATCGAAGAGATAAATAAGGATGAGCGCCGTAAAGCCAAGACCGCCAATTTCGGTATTATCTACGGCATCTCGGCCTTCGGATTGGCGCAACAACTCGACTGCCCGCGCGCCGAAGCACGCCAACTGATAGATGACTATTTCGCCGCTTTCCCGGGCGTGATCCGCTATATCGAGAAGCAGAAAGAGATCGCGCGCGAACGCGGTTTTGCAGAGACACTGTTCGGTCGCAAGCGGTACCTTCCGGATATATTGTCCAATAACGCCACGGTGCGTTCGTTCGCCGAGCGCAATGCCGTCAATGCCCCGATTCAGGGCACCGCAGCCGATATCATCAAGATCGCTATGGTCGCTATCCATCGTCGGCTGAAAGAGGAAAATCTGAAGGCGCAAATGATTATGCAGGTGCACGATGAATTGAACTTCAACGTGCCTGAGAATGAGGTGGAGCGCGTGCGGGAGATCGTGGTGTCCGAAATGCAGAACGCGGTGCATTTGTCTATTCCGTTGATAGCCGATTGCGGCGTAGGAAAGAATTGGCTTGAAGCTCATTAACATCATATTAGTCATTCGCATCCTCTGTATCGGAAACTCGTTTTCGTGGGACGCGGTGGAGCAGGAACTGGTGCCGTTATGCGATGCCAAGGGCGTGCAGGTGGAGGTGCATAACCTCTATTATGGCGGTTGTTCGTTACAGCAGCACGTCGAGTTTTTGGCGAAAGATACGGCGGCTTATTCGCACCGCGTATGCACGAATGCAGAAGGTCGAGTGGAGAAGGATACCATTAGTTTAAGGCAGGCCTTGCTGGACGGAAAGTACGACTTTATCTCTTTGCAGCAGGCGAGCCATGACAGTGGTATTCGCAGCAGCTACGAACCCTGGTTGACGATACTTATCGACACCGTGCGGGCATACCAACCGGAAGCCAAACTATGCTGGATGCAGACTTGGGCGTACAGCAAGGATGCCAACCACCCCGCTTATCCGCGCTACCAATCGGACCAACAAGTGATGTGGGACAGTATTCAGGCTTGTATCAAATCACAAATCACAAATCACAAATTACAAATTATTCCGTGTGGAAGCGCTATTCAGAATGCGCGACACACGAAATTAGGAGACACGCTCTGCCGCGACGGCTACCATCTAAACTATGTTTATGGTCGTTATACGGCGGCGTGTGTATGGTATGAAGTGCTGACCGGAAAAGATGTTCGGAAGAATCGCTATAAGAACCCGCAGATGACTTCTTGTCAAAAACGACTTACGCAACGCGCTGCTCATCAAGCAAACAAAAAGAGGATGCCATAATTGACAACCTCTCGTGATCCATGCAGGATTCAAACCTGCAACCCCCACATCCGTAGTGTGGTACTCTATTCAGTTGAGCTAATGGACCATTGCTTCAAAAAGAAGAGGGCTTGCGCCCTTGGCGGTGCGGACGAGACTCGAACTCGCGACCTACGGCGTGACAGGCCGGTATTCTAACCAACTGAACTACCGCACCAGTAGTCTTCTTTTCAAAAGCGGGTGCAAAAGTACTGCTTTTTTTTGAATTGACCAAATTTTTTGGCAACTTTTTTCAAAAAAAGTGCATTTTCATGAAAAAAGGCTACCTCTCAGCAGCCTTTTTTCTTCTTTATCCTTTGAATTCGGGATCGGTGAGGTCTCCGTTCAGATAACTATCATAGGCCGTCATGTCGATCAATCCGTGTCCGCTGAGGTTGAAGAGAATCACTTTCTCTTCGCCCGTCTCAATACATTTCTTCGCTTCGCGAATCGTTGCCGCGATGGCGTGACAACTCTCCGGTGCGGGAATGATACTCTCTGTTTGTGCAAAGAGCAAACCAGCTGCGAAGGATTCCGTCTGAGGGATATCTACCGCGCGCATGTAACCGTCTTTGAGCAGTTGGCTGACGATGGTGCCGGCTCCGTGGTAACGCAGTCCACCCGCGTGGATGTTTGCCGGTTTGAACTCATGGCCGAGCGTGTACATCGGCAGTAGCGGTGTGTAGCCGGCTTCGTCACCGAAGTCGTACTCGAACTTACCCTTCGTCAGTTTCGGACAACTGGAGGGTTCGGCAGCGATATATTCGGTTTTCTTGCCTTCGAGAATGGTATGGCGCATAAAGGGGAAGGCAAGTCCGCCGAAGTTACTTCCGCCGCCGAAGCACGCGATGATGGTGTCGGGGTACTCACCGGCTTTCTCCATCTGCTTCTCGGCTTCAAGACCAATGACGGTCTGGTGCAGAGAGACATGGCTCATGACCGAACCAAGGGTATATTTGCAGTTCGGCGTGGTGGTGGCGAGTTCGACAGCCTCCGAGATGGCGGTGCCGAGTGAACCCGGATGCAGCGGGTCGCGGGTGATGATGTCTTTTCCGGCGCGCGTGGACATCGACGGCGAACCCTCCACGGTCGCGCCAAAAGTGCGCATGATCGAACTGCGGTAGGGTTTCTGCTGCATGGAGATCTTCACTTGATAGACCGCGCATTCAAGTCCGAAGGCTTTGGCCGCATAACTGAGCGCAGCACCCCATTGTCCGGCACCCGTCTCGGTAGTGACATTGGTCGTTCCTTCCTGCTTGCAGTAATAACATTGCGGCAGGGCGGAGTTGATCTTATGCGAGCCGAGTGGATTCACACTCTCGTTCTTGAAATAGATATGTGCGGGTGTGCCTAAGGCTTTCTCCAAGGCGTACGCACGAACGAGCGGCGTAGAACGGTAGTATTTATATCGGTCGAAGACTTCTTCGGGAATATCTATCCAGGCGTGCTCTTGATCCAACTCCTGTTTGGCGCACTCGGCGGCAAAGATATGCGCGAGGTCATCCGCCGTCAGCGGTTCTTTCGTCGCAGGATTGAGTAACGGCAGCGGCTTGTTGATCATGTCCGCTTGGATGTTATACCATTGGCGAGGCAGTTCGCTCTCGTCCAACAAAAATCGTTTTTGCTTGCTCATAACAGAAAAAATGTAAATTTTGTACCTTTTATACGTAAACGACCGCAAAGGTACAACAAAAAAATGAAATAAACAAGAGGGTAATGAGTTTTTTAGAGAAAAAATGTTCCAAATATCGAATTGCCCCCGAGATGCCCCCGAGTTTACCCCGATTTAACCCCTGCTTAACCCTGCCGGCGAAACTCCGCCAAAACGATCGCGCTAGCGATGGCTACATTGAGGCTCTCCGAGGTCTCTGCGTCTTTGGGGTAGGAAGGAATACGCAGGGGATGGGTGATGAACGGCCGCACAGCCTGCGAGATACCATTGCCTTCATTACCCATGACGATGATGGCTTTGCTCTTTAACTCGTTCACTCCTTCACTCCTTAATTCCTCATACATGTCGCGGCCATCCAGAAGGGTCCCGTAGACTGGGATGGTAGTGCTTTTAAGGAAAGTCGGCAGGTCAAGGTAGTGCACTTGTACGCGGGCCAAAGCGCCCATCGTCGCTTGTACCACCTTGGGGTTGTAGCAGTCGGCCGTGTCCGGCGAACAAAGGATGGTGCGAACGCCGAACCAGTCGCAGGTGCGAATGATGGTGCCTAAGTTTCCCGGGTCTTGGATGCCGTCGAGCACTAATAAAAGATCGGAGTTTTCCGAATACTCGGAATAATCGGAGTGCTCCGACTTCTTAAAGACCCCGATGACGCCCTGCGGCGTGCGGAGACCGGATAGCTGCTCGATCTCTAACCGCGTGGCATTTTCGCCTTCGCGATAGAGGTGCACGAGTTCGAAGCCTTTGCGCAATTCCTCCACGCATTTCTCGCCCTCAGCGACAAACAGACCCGTCTCGTCGCGGTGTTTCTTCAGCTGCAAACTTTTAACAAGTTTGATCTGCGTTTTGCTGATTCTTTCCATAGACACACTCAAAAACGCCACAAAAGTACAAAAATATTTTGATATATCAAAATTTTTGACTAATTTTGCACGCTCATTATGTTAGGCGCAGTGCGTACATATGGTTTTCGATGCTTGAGTATAGCCCTTTTGGCGGTGCTTTTTGCGTCGTGTAACACCACGAAATTTGTGCCGCAAGACAAGTACTTGCTGAACAAAGTCCGGGTGAAATGTGTGGATGACAAGAATGTCTCCACCGGTGCGTTGGCCGGTTATGTGCGTCAGAAACAGAACACCGAGATCTTCGGGTTCTGGAAACTGCAGTTGCATATTTACAATACCGCCCCGGTAGATACGACGACCAAATCCCGTGCCCGCGCGGCGCGCAATGCGAAGAAGATGGGTGAGGCGCCGATCATCTATGACGAAGAGATGACGGAAGTGAGTATGCAACAGATCCGTCAGCAGATGAATAACATGGGCTATTTCCACGCGGAGGTGGACACGCAGTTGCGGTTTAAGAAGCGGAAAGTGGAGGTGACTTATCTGGTGACGGCGCATCAGCCGTACTATGTACGGAACTACGAGGTGGATATTCCTGCTTCGGCGGTCCGCGATATCGCGCAAAACGAGCGGCGTAAGGTGCACCCCGGCGCGCAGTTCTCTACGGCGGTGCTGGACGAGGAGCGCGAGCGTATCACTACGGCGATGCGCAATCAGGGGTATTACTATTTCGAAAAATCGCTTTTGGAATATACGGCCGACAGTTCGCTGAACACCCACCAGGTGGATATCCGCTTGCATATCGCGCCGTATGTGTCGCAGTTGGATTCGGCGGAACTGAAGCGCTTGAGTACCCGTTATTCGATTCGCGAGGTCAATTTCTCGCAGGACTATCCGTTCTTGCGCAAGAGTGCGCTGCGCCGCGCGAGCCGTATCCGTGCCGGTGAGCGCTATGCGGAATGGCGTGAGGAGCGCACCTACGCGCGCATGAACGCGCTGCCGCCGGTGAAGTATGTTGATATAGCGTTCACGCCGGCTGGCGATACCTTGCTGGACTGTAACATCATGGTGTCGCGTAGCAAATTGAACTCCGTGACAGCGGAGGTGGAAGGCACCTACAGCGCCGGCGATTGGGGTGTTGCGGCGGGACTAAGATACACCAATAAGAATATCTTCCACGGCGCAGAAGTGCTGACGGTCGGTGCGCGCGCTTCGTATGAGTGGCGCACTAACGGCGGGCGGGCGATAGAGGCGCGTGCCGATGTGGGCTTGCATTTCCCGTCGAACGTGGCGGTGGACGTCGCGTATAACTACCAGCAGCGGCCGGACGAGTACACGCGCACGATCGCCAATGCCAGTCTGTCCTATCGGATCCCGCGTCAACCCGGCAGTCGCTGGACGCATGAGTTCAACCTCATCGATCTCAATTATATCTACGTGCCCTGGATGTCGGACGCATTCCGGCGCCAGTTCATGGATCGCTCGTCGGTGCTGAAGGCCAGCTACGAGGACCATTTCATTGTCGATTGGAGTTATACGGGCTCGTTCTCGACCTACAATCCGCGTTTCCCGAACCGCTCCTATCTGCAGTTTGTGCTCCGCGCGGAGACGGCCGGTAACTTCCTGTACGCCCTGAGCGAGTTGTTCCATTTTCCGAGGAACGAGGACGGCGCTTATATGATCGGTACCATCCCCTTTGCGCAGTATGCCAAAGGTGATTTTAACTTCACCTACCACGGCATCATCGCGCCGAAGCACCACTTAGTGACGCATATCGGTTTCGGAGCTGCGGTGCCGTACCTGAATGCGAAGGTTATTCCATTCGAGAAGCGCTATTTCGGTGGTGGCGCGAGCGGCGTGCGCGGATGGCAGGCACGCACGCTGGGACCGGGCACATTCCGCAACACAGGCAACAGGATGGCGTATGACTTGCAGGTGGGCGATATTCACCTGGAGATGAACCTCGAGTACCGCTTTAAGGTGCTGAAGTTCCTGGAGTTGGCGGCTTTCACGGACGCAGGAAACATATGGACGATCTTTAGTTATGACTCGCAGCCGGGCGGCGCCTTCACATCGGATTTCTACAAGCAGATTGCGTGGAGCTACGGAGCCGGACTTCGCTTCGACCTCTCGGTGATGATCTTCCGTATAGACTTCGGCGTGAAGCTGTACGACCCGGGCCGCATGGATTTAGGTACGCAGTGGCGTATCGCGCCCAACGGCTTATGCTGGCGGGATGATATGACCTTCCACTTCGCAATCGGCTACCCCTTCTAAACTGATTACTGAATGCTGAAAACTCACATGATATCGGGGCTCATCGAAGCCGGTTGTGACGAAGCGGGACGCGGGCCGTTGGCGGGAAGTGTGTTTGCGGCGGCGGTGATCCTGGACCCGAAACGGGTAGGAGAGGTGCCGGAGTTCGAGTGGCTCAATGACTCGAAGCAACTGACGGATAAACAGCGCTATGCCCTCCGGCCGGTCATCGAACGCGAAGCGGTCAGTTGGGCGGTGGTGGAAGTGACGGCGAAGGAGATCGACGAACGTAATATATTGCAATGTTCCATCTTGGGCATGCAGCGCGCGCTGGACAAGCTGTCCGTACGCCCGCAGCACATCCTGGTGGATGGCAATAAATGGAAACCCTACGTGCCGGAAGGCGAGCTGCTGGAGATTCCGGCCGACACGGTGGTGCATGGTGATGCGACCTACATGTCGATAGCGGCGGCGAGTGTGCTGGCCAAGACCTACCGCGATGACTACATGCTGCGGCTGCACGACGAGTTTCCCCAATACGGCTGGGCGAATAACAAAGGCTATCCGACGGCTGAACATTATGCGGCAATAAAGAAATATGGTGTAACACCTTATCATAGATTAACGTTTAACTTAAAATTGTAACAGTATGAATTTGTTTCGTAAAACGGTTGTGGTAGAAGGACCGGAGCGTCCTCGCCGCAAAGTAGGCTGCCTCGGCGGCTGTCTGATTTTCCTGGCTGTGTATTGCCTCTGCAGCGCCCTCCTCGGGTGGCTCATGGGAGACATGTTCTCCTCGTCGAATGTCAAGTTGGAGGACAAGACCATCTATCGTTTGGAGATGAAGGGTACGCTCGTGGAGCAGGCCAAAGAAGAGAGTCCGTTCGCATCGCTGATGAGTTCCGTGCCTTACAGCAGTTATGCCGGCAAAGGCGAGACGGTCGGCTTGGACGAGATCCTGAGTAATATCCGCCTGGCGAAGAACGATGATAAGATCCTCGGTATATGGGTGGACGGCGCCGAGCTGGAGACGGCTCCGGCGAATGCGAAAGCGATTCGCGATGCGTTGCTCGACTTCAAGCAGAGCGGTAAATGGGTCATCGCTTCGGCGAAGAACTTCGGTCAGACCAATTATTACATCGCTTCTGTTGCAGACCGTATATGTCTGGACCCGACGGGTGCCGTGGACTGGAACGGTCTCTCGGCTACGAAGATGTATTTCACCCGCGTGATGGAGAAAATCGGCGTCGAGATGCAGATCCTTAAAGTCGGCACCTTCAAATCGGCTGTAGAACCGTATTTCCGCACCTCGATGTCGGATGCCGACCGCTTGCAGACAGAGCAATACCTCAGTGGTATTTGGAACGAATACAAGTCCGCTGTCTCGGCTGCCCGTCATATTGACGAGGCGCAGTTGGATGCGCTCGCTGACCGCGTCATGGGGCTGCAGTCGGCCGAAGAGAACCTCGCGGCAGGCCTCGTGGACACCATCGTCTATGCCCAGGATATGGACTCGCTGCTGCGCGTCTATGCCGGCACGAAGGACTATCATCTGCTCTCCACCGCGAAGATGGCGCAGGTGAAACGTCCGGAGTCGAAGGCGAAAGACAAAGTGGCGGTGCTCTATCTCGAAGGTGAGATCACCGATGAGACAGGTGACGGAATCGTCGGCAAGGATGTCGTGAAGACCCTCAAGAAGATCCGCAAACAGAAAGATGTCAAAGCCCTCGTGCTGCGCGTTAACAGCCCGGGCGGTTCGGCCGACGCCAGCGAAGTGATCTGGCATGCCGTGCAGAACATCAAGGCGGACAGTATTCCGGTTGTTGTCTCCATGGGCGACTATGCCGCTTCGGGTGGCTATTATATCTCCTGCGGCGCGGATTATATCTTTGCTGAACCGACCACGCTCACCGGTTCAATTGGTATCTTTGGTACTATCCCGAACGTGTCCAAACTGCGCAATAAAGTGGGTCTGGACATCGACGGCGTCAGCACCAACAAACACTCGGATATGGGAACCAACATGATCTACAAAGGCATGAATGCCGAAGAGCACGCGATCATGCAGACCATGATTGAGCGCGGCTATGACCTGTTCACCAGCCGTTGTGCGCAAGGCCGCCATGTAGAGCAGGCGTATATCAAGTCCATCGGCGAAGGCCGTGTTTGGTTGGGAGACAAAGGCAAAGAGATTGGTATCGTCGATGAACTCGGCAATATCGATGACGCCATCGCGAAGGCCGTAGAACTCGCCGGACTGGAGTCCTATCAACTGACGTACTTCCCGGAGAAAGAAGACCCGTACGAGGAGTTGCTCAAGATGCTCGATAACACCACGGAAGAGGAACGCCTCATCATGAAAGTGCGCGACTTCTGCTCCAAACCGCGTATCATGGCCCTCATGCCGGAAGTGACGATCCAATAAATCATTAATCACCAATCACCAATACGATGTATCACATCGTCTCCATCCCGCTCAGTGGACTCTACACTTTTGGTGTAGCCATCCGCCATGTGCTATTTGACCAGCGTCTGTTACCCTCGTTTAGCGTCGATGTACCGACGATAGGCGTGGGTAACCTGGCGGTGGGCGGCACGGGAAAGACGCCGATGGTGGAGTACCTGCTGCGACTGCTCTTGGACAACGGCTATCGGCCGGCGGTCCTCTCGCGCGGGTACAAGCGCAAGACGCACGGTTTCCGTTTGGCTGACAGTGAGTCCACCGTAGAGACTATCGGAGACGAGGCGATGCAACTGCATCGGAAGTTCCCGGAGGTCCCCGTGGCGGTGTGCGAGAACCGTGTACGCGGCATCAAGCAACTGCAGCGTCAGCTGACGAAACTCGATGTGGTGGTGCTCGATGATGCAATGCAGCACCGCGCCTTGCGCTGCGGCTTCACCATCCTCCTCACGCCTTACGACCACCTCTATATCGATGATCATATGTTGCCGTGGGGCACGCTGCGCGACCTGCCGAGCAGGGCGTTGACGGCCGACGCGGTGGTGGTGACCAAGTGCCCGGACAGCATTCGCCCGATAGACATGCGCGTGGTCGATAACCGTCTCCACCTGCCTACGTTCCAGCAACTGCATTTCACGGGATTGAGCTACGCGCCGATGGAGCAGGAGGGTACGCCCCTCGTGCTGTGCGGCATCGCCCGACCGAAGTATATGATGCGATATGTGAGCAAGCACTATCCGAAGGCTGAACTGATGGCTTATCCGGATCATCATCATTACACGCCGGCGGACATCGACGCTATCATGCAGCGCGCCGCGGATTTCGACTTTGTCCTCACGACGGAGAAAGATATCCAGCGCCTGCGTACTACGTCCCTGGTGGACCGCCTGCAGGCGCAGAACAAGCGCCTCATCGCCCTGCCGGTGAGCGTGCGGTTCTGCACTCCCAAAGAACTTTTTGACCGACAAATACTCACGTATGTGCGGGAAAATAAAAAATGACCAATGGTACATGGTACATGGTAAATGGTAAATTAATACATATCCTTCGTCGTTTCGTGCCGCCGTATCGCGCGCAGTTGGGGTGGAATATCTTCTTCAACCTCCTCTCGACGATCCTGTCGCTCTTCTCGTTCGCGGCCATCATCCCGGTGCTGCGCATCCTCTTCGGTCTCAACAGCCTCGAGGTGACGCGTGTCCCGCTGAGCGAAGTGCAGGGATTGCAAGAGACGATAGCCGCCCTGCGCACGAACCTCTACTGCGTGCTCAACGAACAGATCGCGCTGCACGGCGCCGGGTATGTGTTGCTGCTCTTGGGGCTTTTCCTTATCGTGATGACGGGACTCAAAGTGCTCACGGCATGGCTGGCAAACTATTTTATGGTACCTATCCGCACAGGCGTATTACGCGACTTGCGCAAGCAGTTATATGACAAGATCCTCTCGCTGCCCATGGGCTATTTCACCCAGGCGCGGCGCGGCGATATCATCTCGCGTATGACGAACGACGTGAACGAAGTGGAAGCGTCCATCATGTCGGCCCTCGACATCCTGTTCAAGGACCCCATCATGATTCTCGTCTATCTCATCACGCTCTTCGTCATCTCGTGGCAACTGACGCTCTTCGTGTTGCTGCTCATGCCCGTTGCTATCTTCCTCATCGGCCGTATCGGACGCAGCCTCAAGCGGGCTTCGAAACGCGGACAGGAGCAGAACGCCGAGATCCTCTCGTCCATCGACGAGACGTTGTTGGGACTGCGCGTGGTCAAAGGATTTAATGCCCAGAATAAACTGCGGGCGCGTTTTGAGGCGCTCATTAATGCGACTCGTGCAACCTTCAATCGCATCAATCGGCGATATTATCTTGCGCACCCGCTGTCAGAATTCCTCGGCACGGTACTGATAGCCTTCATTCTGTGGTTTGGCGGACTGCTGATACTTGCCGACCATGCGACCATTGACGCAGCGACGTTCATCTACTACCTCGTCATCTTCTATTCGATCATTAACCCCTCGAAAGACCTCAGCAAGGCAGCTTATGGTATTCGCCGCGGTTTGGCATCGCTTGAGCGTATTGATACGGTTCTTAATACGGAGTCGAACATCGTCGAACCCGCGCAAGCGCTGCCGGTACATTTCGAGAAAGAGATTGTCTTCGACCATGTGTCGTTTGCGTATCAGCCGAACTGCGAGGTACTCACAGATATCTGTCTGACGGTGCCCAAAGGCAAGACTGTCGCGCTGGTAGGGCAGTCGGGTAGTGGTAAGACCACGCTCACGGACCTCCTGCCGCGCTTCTATGATCCGACCTCAGGCTTTATCTCTATCGATGGCACCGACATACGCCGGCATACCACGCACGACCTGCGCGACCTCATGGGTATCGTCTGCCAGGAACCCATCCTGTTCAACGACACGGTGCTCAATAACATCACCTTCGGCGTCGATACGTCCCAAACTGCGCCGAACGGACTGACTTGGCGCGAAGCGGCCGAACAGGCTGCGCGTATCGCCAATGCCCATACTTTCATCGCCGCTATGCCGGAAGGATATGACACCGTCATTGGTGACCGCGGATCGCGTCTCTCCGGAGGACAGCGCCAGCGCCTCTCTATCGCGCGGGCCATCCTCAAGAACCCACCGATACTTATCCTCGATGAAGCGACCTCGGCACTCGACAGCGAGTCCGAACGACTGGTGCAGGAAGCCCTTGAGCACCTCATGCGCGACCGTACGACCCTCGTCGTAGCGCACCGCCTGTCCACTATCCGCCATGCCGATCTCATATGCGTGCTGCATGAAGGACGCATCGTCGAGCGCGGCACGCACGATGAACTCTACGCCCTCGGCGGCTATTATACGAAATTAGTAGATATGCAGGCCTAAACTGATTACTGATTACTGAATGCTGAAAACTAGAGTACTTCTCGGAATGTCCGGTGGCATTGATTCCACCGTCAGCGCCATGCTTCTTTTGGAGCAAGGCTATGAGGTAGTAGGCGTCACTTTTCGTACATACGATAGCATCAAAGAGTCCTGCATTGCCAAAGAGAAAGGCTGCTGCACCATTGACTCCATCATGGAGGCGCGGCACAACGCGGAGAAAATGGGTTTTGAGCACCATATCGTGGACTTCCGAGAGACTTTCCGCCGGTGCGTGATTCAGAACTTCATCGACGAGTATATGGCGGGGCGAACACCCAATCCATGCGTGCTGTGCAACAGTCATATCAAATGGGGCGAACTGATGCGCGTAGCGGATGAGTATCATTGCGACTATATTGCCACCGGTCATTATGCCCGTATTGCCGAGCGGGACGGACATGTCTATCTGCAACTTGCAAAGGATACGAAGAAAGATCAAACCTATTTCCTCTGGATGCTCACCGAAGAGCAACTGCGCCGAACGATTTTTCCGTTGGGCAACTATACGAAAGAAGAAGTGCGGGAGATAGCGCGTCAGCACGGTTACGAGAAACTCGCCGTCAAGCGTGAGAGCCAGGAGATATGCTTCATCCCCGACGATGACTACCGCGCTTTCCTGCGCGCGAACGTACCCGACTATAAAGAGCGCGTGCGCGCAGGCGAATACATCGACAAAGACGGCAAGGTCTTAGGCCATCACGAAGGATACGTCAACTATACCATCGGCCAACGCAAGGGACTTGGTATCGCCCTCGGTCACCCGGCGTATATTACGCATATCGACGCCGCCACCAACCGCATCACCCTCGGCACCAACGATGACATGTACGCGACGGAACTCCGCTATAAATCAATCATCAATCATAAATCATCAATCATCAATTCGCCCCTCACGGCGAAAATCCGCTACCGTTCGAAAGCCGTGCCCGTCAAAGAAATAAAATCAGCAATCACCAATGCCCAATCACAAATAAGCTCGCTGATCTTCAGCGAGCCTATTTGGGGTATCACTCCCGGTCAGTCTGTCGTCCTTTATAGCGACGACCTCGTCGTCGGGGGCGGTATAATAGTCTGATTACTGACTACTGATCACTGATCACTGATCACTTTCCGAAGTAACGCTTAAACAGTCCCTCGAAACCTTTGCCGTGACGCGCTTCGTCGCGTGCCATCTCATGTACGGTGTCATGAATCGGGTCGAGGTTCAACTCTTTCGCACGCTTAGCGATATTCAACTTGTCTTCGCATGCGCCGGACTCCGCTAACATGCGTTTCTCGAGGTTTGTC
>JAEEGL012839520.1_pt1 | contig 32484 bp, 33 predicted proteins | sample 9134231 | NCBI WGS metagenome assembly JAEEGL01 (sample SAMN16246548, study PRJNA631951) | gut metagenome | biome: gut microbiome; feature: rumen; material: fiber-attached | host: Bos | place: Iran: Karaj | collected 2018-10
ATACGCTGACAAAAATAATTGTCCTTTGGCTGTCATTATCGGCGGCGACGAGGCAGAAAAAGGTGTCGCAACTGTTAAAAATCTCAAACTCGGAAAACTTCTCGCCGACAAAATTTCTGACAAGAACGAATGGAAAAGTAAAGTTCAAAAGGAAATAAGTCTTGAAAAATTATCAGAAGAAATCAAAAATATGCTCGCAGAATAAAAAAAATAAAAAAAATGTTGCAAAATATTGGTTGTTTCACGAAAATAATTTATATATTTGCAACCGCGAGAACAAACATTTGGCAATAAAATTGTAATACAAAAATCAAGCCAAATCACTAACAAGAAAAAACAGATTATAAGAAATGGGATTATTTTCATTTTTGACACAGGAATTGGCAATGGATCTCGGAACGGCTAACACCGTTATTATAATGAAAGATAAAATCGTCGTTGACGAGCCGAGTATCGTTGCTATGGATCATACATCGGAAAAAGCGATTGCCATAGGTATGAAAGCACAACTCATGCATGGCAAAACTCACGAAAATATACGGACAATACGTCCGCTTAGAGACGGCGTTATTGCGGATTTTAAGGCTGCTGAAATGATGATTCGCGGCATGATAAAGATGGGAAACCGCAAAAAAATGCTTTTTAATCCTGCAATAAAAATCGTTGTAGGAATACCTTCGGGTTCTACGGAGGTAGAACGCCGCGCCGTAAGGGATTCGGCAGAGCACGCCGGAGCAAGAGAAGTTTGGATGATTTTTGAGCCGATGGCTGCTGCACTTGGTATCGGAATTGATGTAGAAGCCCCCGAAGGCAATATGATTGTTGATATAGGTGGCGGTACAACCGAAATTGCTGTGATTTCGTTAGGCGGTATTGTCTGCAACAGAAGTATCCGTATTGCCGGTGATGATTTCACCGACGATATTATGGAATATATGCGTCATCAACACAACATTAAAGTGTTTGACCGCACGGCTGAGGCTATCAAAATCAACGTTGGCTCGGCTATTACCGACCTTGAAAATCCGCCTGCCGATTATATGGTAAGAGGTCCTCATCAAATGACCGCTTTGCCGGTGGAAATTCCGATTTCATATCAGGAAATAGCACATTGTTTGGACAAATCGCTTGTAAAAATTGAGGCTGCAATTCTTAACGTCTTGGAACAGACTCCACCCGAACTTTATGCCGATATTTTCAAAAACGGTATACATTTGACAGGCGGCGGCGCATTGCTCAGAGGTCTTGACAAGAGACTTGCTGAAAAAACCAATTTGCCGGTTATCGTTTCTGACGACCCGTTGCATGCAGTTGCAAGAGGTACGGGTATCGCGCTTAAAAACGTGGACAAGTTCCCGTTTTTGATGAAATAATTTTTGACAGATGGATAGCCTGCTGATTTTTTTAAAAAGAATACATGTCTTGCTCGTTTTTATTGTATTAGAGGTAACAGCAATAGTTTTTGTTGTGCGGGGTGATGTGCAACGCAATTCTGTTTTTGCTACTTCTGCCAATTATATTATGGGCAATATATATGATATTACATGGCGTTATGTCGGGTATTTCAATTTGAGAGAAGCAAATGTGTCTTTGCTGAAACAATTGGCACAAAACCGCAACAATACAAACGCTTACATCAACGATACGGCAACATTCCGTGATTTTGTTGACTCTACCAACAGAAAATTAAAATACAGATTTATAACGGCTTCTATCATAAAAAATTCAGTGTCAAGGCAGAATAATTTTATAACCCTTGACGTTGGCAGAGAAAAAGGTGTCAAAGAGGATATGGGCGTAGTTTCGCCGGATGGTGTGGTAGGCATCGTGGTTGCAGTCAGCGATCATTTCTCATTGGCTCTTTCTGTACTGAATAAAAAAATAGGTATTTCTGCCAAACTCAAAGCCAATAATTTTTACGGTTCAATTTTATGGCCCGGAAAAGACTACAAAATGGCAATTTTGACGGAAATTCCTAACCATGTTGAACTCAAAGAGGGGGATACAGTTGTAACAAGCGGATATTCCGCAGTTTTTCCGGGGGGAATCCCGATTGCGACGGTTGATACGTTTGAAAAAAACAGTGAAGATAATTTTTACAACATCAATGTCAAACTGCTGACCGATTTGAAATGTGTGTCATACGTGTTTGTTATCGAAAACCTTATGCAGGACGAGCAGTTGAATTTGGAAAGTCGTGAATATAAATTTGTACAATAATGGATCTCAGAGCGTATTCAAAAATGTTTTTGTCTTACCTGTTTTGTGTTTTGATACAGGTTATGGTATTTAACAATATAAACATCGGCACGCTCGGAGTTACGCCGTTGTTTTATGTATTGTTCATTTTGATGATGCCGTACGAAGTTCCAGCATGGTTTCAACTTATTTTGGGCTTTATCCTGGGTTGGACAGTTGATGTCTTTTGTGATACGCCCGGTCTTCATGCTGCATCTTCGGTTTTGATGACATACGCAAGAACCAAGGTTTTGGAAGTGATTGCGCCCCGCGACGGTTATGAAAACGGAACTCACCCGTATCTTATGGTAATGGGGTTTGATTGGTTTTTAAGATATTCCATACCACTGATTTTTATTCATCATTCAGCGTATTTTATGTTGGATAGTTTTGGCTTTGATAATTTTTCCAGAACGCTTTTAAAAATCATTTGCACCGGTCTTTGTACCGAATTGTTTATTATTTTTTCGCAATACATTGCTTACAGAAAATAGTTTTTTTTTAACACAAAAAAATGTCCTATTTAGACGAACTCAACGAGCCGCAACGTGCGGCAGTAGAATATATTGACGGTCCGGCTTTGGTAATTGCCGGCGCAGGTTCGGGCAAAACCCGTGTTTTGACCTACAAAATTATGCACCTTCTTCAAAGCGGTTACAAGCCTTGGAATATCCTCGCGATAACCTTTACTAACAAGGCGGCAAGAGAAATGAAGGAAAGAATCGCTAAAAAAATCGGCGAAGACGATGCTTCAAAACTCTGGATGGGAACTTTCCATTCGGTGTTTTTGAAAATTTTGAGGGTTGAAATCGAAAAAACAGAATATCAAAAAAACTTTACAATTTACGATGCCGAAGACGCAAAAAAATTAGTAAAAAACATCATAAAAGATATGAACCTTGATGACAAAAAATATCCTGTCAACGAGGTCTACAACCGTATAACGACATCAAAAAACGGTCTTGTAACGGCAGAAGAATATGAGGCAAGTCCTTATTATGCAGACGATTGCAATGCTCACAAACCGTTAATCTCCAAAATTTACAAACTATACGTAAAAAAATGCAAAAGCGCAAACGCCATGGATTTTGACGATTTACTTTTGCAGACGCAAATACTTTTCAAAAATCACCCTGACGTCGTAAAAAAATATGCAGAAAAATTTCGCTATATTTTGGTTGACGAGTATCAGGACACTAACTCCGTTCAATACAATATCGTAAAAGCATTGGCAAACATTCACCGACACGTTTTTGTGGTCGGCGACGATGCCCAAAGTATTTATTCTTTTCGCGGTGCGCAAATTGAAAACATCTTAAATTTTAAGCGAGATTATAAAGAAGCGCAAATTTTTAAACTCGAACAGAACTACCGCAGTACGCAAACTATTGTAAATGCGGCAAATACAGTCATCGCTTGTAACTCGCGTCAAATGAAGAAAAACTCGTTTTCAGAAAACGAGACCGGCGAAAAAATCCGCGTTATGGAAAATCAGGCCGACAACGACGAAGGCTTTAACATTGCGGCTGACATCTTGAAAAAAATCGACAGAGGTCAGGCGGAAAGTTTTGCCGACTTTGCGATTCTTTACCGCACTAACGCTCAGTCGAGAATTTTGGAGGAATCGCTTATGAAACGTCAGATTCCGTACAAAATTTACGGCGGAATGTCGTTTTATCAGCGTAAAGAAGTAAAAGATTTGATTTCGTATCTCCGTCTTACTGTCAACGGCAACGACGACGAGGCTTTCTTGCGCGTTGTCAACTATCCTAAACGCGGAATCGGTGAAACTACGATGGCAAAAATTTCGCAAATCGCAACAAATAACGGTCTCAGCGTTTGGAACACGGTGGCAAGAATACGTGAGTTTGAGCCGTCAATTTCGCCGAGAACATTGAACTCTTTGGCAAATTTTATGAAAATTATTTTCGGTTTTCACAACTTTGCCGTTAACGCAGATGCCTATCAGACGGCTATGAAAATCGCAAGCGAGTCAGGAATTTTAGAGGATTTAAAAGCCGACAAAACCAACGAAGGACAGTCAAGATACGAAAATATCGAAGAACTTCTCAACGGTATAAAAGCCCTATGTGAGGAGCGTCAAAAAACTCAAAACGAACCGCTTACACTTGCGCAATATCTTGACGACGTATCGCTTATGACCGATGCCGACGAAGACAAAGGCGACAGCAACAAAGTTTCGCTACTAACAATTCACTCTGCAAAAGGCTTGGAGTTCAAAAATGTTTATTTGGCGGGCGTTGAAGAAGGATTGTTTCCCTCTGCAAAATCCGTTATGAGCGAAAAAGACTTGGAAGAAGAGCGCAGACTTTTTTACGTCGCAGTTACAAGGGCGCAGAAAAAACTTTCAATCTCTTTTGCAAGAATGAGATACAAATGGGGACAGTTGTCGCCCGCCGCTCCGTCAAGGTTTATAAAAGAAATTGACAGCCGTTATTTGGATTACGGCTCAGGCGGTGAGTCGAAGTTTCAGGCAGGAAACGACCATCCTTTCGGACTGCCAAGACACCCTAACTCACTCAACAAAATCGCGGAAGAAAACCGTTTGAAAAAACTTTCGTCTTTTAAGTTTTCATCAACAAAACGCAACGACATAGATGCAGAAAAGTTTAAGGAAGGTGTTGAAATTCAGCACACTACTTTCGGACGCGGAAAAATCGCAACCGTTACCGATTCGCCAAACGGAAAACAAATTGTCGTAAACTTTACAAGTGTCGGCAGAAAAGTACTTCTGCTAAAATACACGCTCCCGAATTTGAAAATAATTGAAAATTAATAAAATATAGTTTTATGGAATACAATACAGCAAGAAAGCCGCTGGCTTTTCCCGAATACGGACGCAACGTTCAAAAACTCGTTGACTACGCCGTTTCTCTCGAAGAGGGTCCCGATAAAGAAAAATCGGTGAAGGCTATTGTCGCCGTTATGGGAAACCTCAACCCGCAACTAAGGGACAATCCCGATTTTAAACATCTCCTTTGGGATCATTTGGCTATTATGTCGGATTTTAAATTGGCTAAATACTCTCCGTATCCTGTCCCCGACAAAAACAATCTTTACTCAAAACCGTCTCCCGTAGAGCGTTACGAAAAAGATATGAAGTATCCCGTTTTCGGCAGAATTATCGAAAAGTTGATGGAAAAATGCAAAAACATTGATGACGAAGACCGCAGAAACGAACTCATCAAAACCATAACAAACCACATGAAAAAATCTTACGTTCTTTGGAACAAAGAAAACATCAACGACGAAGTGGTTTTCAAAGTTTTGAAAGAGATTTCTGGCGGCGAACTCGAAGTTCAAGACGAAGACTTGAAACTTATTGACGGTAGGGATTTTATGAAAGCAAAGGCAAGACCAAACAATCAAAACAATAATCAGGGCTTTCAAAACCGTCCAAACCTCAACCGCAACAATATACAAAATCACAACAACAATAACAATCCGCGCCGTTTTTATCAAAACAACGGTTTTCATAAATAATTTTTTTCTTAAAAGAACAATATGGCCTCTTACGAAATCACGGGCGGAAAGAAACTTTATGGCGAAATCACCCCGCAAGGTGCTAAAAACGAAGCACTTGAAATCATTTGCGCAACCCTTTTGACAAAGGAAAAAGTAACGGTGGAAAACGTTCCTGAAATTTCCGACGTTATCAATCTTATCGGCTTGTTGAAAGACATAGGTGTCAAAACGGAACACATCAAAAAAAACGTCTACTCTTTTGAGGCGGTTTCCGTAAATTTTGATTATCTGAAATCAGCCGCTTTTAGAGAAAAAAGTGCGAAGTTAAGAGGCTCGGTGATGATACTCGGACCGCTTTTGGCACGTTTTGGTTACGCCTTTCTGCCTAAGCCCGGCGGCGACAAAATCGGCAGAAGACATCTTGACACGCATTTTATGGGTTTGAAAACCCTCGGTGCGGAGTTCAATTTTGATTCTGCGGAATCCTCATACACGGTCAACGGCAAAAACCTCAAAGGCACTTACATACTTTTGGAAGAGGCCTCCGTAACCGGCACGGCAAACGTAGTTATGGCGGCGGTTTTGGCAAAAGGCGAAACCACAATTTTCAACGCCGCTTGCGAACCGTATATCTGTCAACTCTGCAAAATGCTCGTCGCAATGGGCGCAGATATTTCGGGAATAGGCAGCAACCTATTGAAAATCAAAGGCGTTGACGAATTAAAAGGTTGCACTCACCGCTGTCTTCCCGATATGATTGAAATCGGCTCGTTTATCGGACTTGCCGCAATGACAGGCTCAGAAATCAGAATCAAAAACGTCAGCAGAGAAAATCTCGGACTTATTCCGAACGCTTTCCGCAAACTCGGCATCGTTATCAACGAGGAAAACGATGACATAATCGTTCCCGCCCAGGAGCATTACGAAATTTCCTCATACATCGACGGCTCTATTTTGACAGTTGCTGACGCGCCGTGGCCCGGTTTAACACCCGATTTGTTGAGCGTTTTGTTGGTAGTGGCAACACAGGCCAAAGGCAGCGTACTCATTCATCAAAAAATGTTTGAGTCAAGATTGTTTTTTGTTGACAAACTGATAGATATGGGCGCGCAAATCATTCTTTGCGACCCGCACCGCGCAACTGTTATCGGCCTTGACAGAAAATTTCCGCTAAAAGCCACAACTATGACTTCGCCGGACATCAGAGCCGGAGTCGCACTCCTTATCGCGGCACTTTCAGCAGAAGGAAAATCCGTAATCTACAATATAGAACAGATTGACCGCGGTTACGAGGACTTAGAAAACCGGCTTTTGAAGTTAGGAGCCGCAATAATAAGAAAAGATTAAAAATATTTTGATTTAAAGTTGCTTTTTTGTTAAAATAATATTATATTTGCCGATATAATTAATATTATTTTAACATCACAACAAATGGCAGCAATTTTTAAATCAATAGTTACAAAAATTAAAGAAAAGTGTACCGGCAAAGACGAATATATCATTTCGTATGCCGAGTTCAACGGTTTTGGTAACGAGGTTTTACTCAAAGAATTTGACGAAAACGGCGTTTTAACGCGCAAAAGTATCACAAATTACAATGATAAAAACCAAAAAAACGGTAAACTCGTATACGATGGCAACGGTTTTTTGGTTCAGAAAGTGAAGTTTTTTTACAAACCTGACGGGAAAATCGGCAGCGAAGAATATGCGTTTGACGGCGGGATAACGTGGCTAAAAACTTATTTCTACAAAGGTAACTCGCTGATGGTCAGAACTATAAATGAAGACGACGAAGAAAAGGAACGAATAGTTTACCTTTATGATACTTTATCGCAAAAAGTTCTGACAAAAAGTGAATACGGCTTTAAGGGAAAAGAAATCAAACGGACAGAATTTATTTACGATACTATTTCCGGACGGCTTGAAAATAAAAAAGTTACAGATTTTAGTAACGGATTTTCCGATGTCGTTCAATTTGGTTATGATACTTTCAGCCGTCTTGTCAGCGAAGAAGACACAAAAATATTAAAAACATTTGAATATAATTAAAAAAAACTATGTACGAAAATTTACCGCAAGACCCGGTAATGTTGATGAGTTTTGTAAATCAAAAACTTAGGGACAATTATCCCTCGCTCGACGAAATGTGCGAGGATATGAATATTGACAAAAACGAACTTCTTAACCGTTTGAAATCAGGCGGTTACGAATACAACGAACAGCAAAACAAAATTTGGTAAAATGACAAGAAAAGAAGTCGTATATAATTTTTTGCAGGAAAACGGAATAGAATTTTCTAATTACGACCACCCCGAAGGTAAAACCATAGAAGAGGCAAAAAAGTGGTGGAAAAATGATGGCTCTATTCACTGCAAAAATCTTTTTTTCAGAAACCACAAAGGCAACAAGCATTATCTTGTTTGTTTTAATTGTGATTATGACCTTGACATTCACTCGCTTGAAGCAACCCTGAAAGCGGCTCTTACTTCCAAAGGTCTGCCCGCTCCGGGAAAACTCTCATTTGCCTCAGCAGAGAGAATGGAAAAATATTTGGGTCTTTTGCCGGGCAGCGTTTCGCCCTTTGGTCTTATCAACGACAAAGAAAACCACGTTCATCTGTTTTTGGACGAAAACTTGCAAAACGCTGAAACACTGAGTTTTCACCCCAACGATTGTACGGGAACAATCGTAATCAGTCAAGAAAATTTTAAGAAATATCTTTCTATAATAGGAAATACGTTTGAATTTTTAAAACTTTACTAAATATGTCATTAATAAAATCAATATCAGGAATCAGAGGCACGATAGGCGGCTTTGCCGGTGACAATCTCACGCCTCTTGACATCGTAAAATTTACGGTATCTTATGCTCAATGGATAAAAAGACAAAACCCAAAAGCCGAGAATTACAAAGTCGTAGTCGGCAGAGATGCAAGAATTTCAGGCTCGCACGTTAAACAGTTGGTTTCAAGCACGTTAACAATGTGCGGAATCGAAGTAATAGACATCGACCTCGCAACAACTCCTACAACGGAAATCGCCGTTACAGAATTTAAGGCCGACGGCGGAATCATCTTGACCGCAAGCCACAATCCGAGAGAGTGGAACGCCTTGAAACTTCTCAACAAAGACGGAGAATTTTTAAGCGCAGCAGACGGCAAACTTATTGTTGATTTTTCTGAAAAGGCAGAAACCTTAGCCGGTTTTCCATGCGTAGACTACTTAGGAAAAATTACTCCCGTAAGAGGTTTTGAGAACGTTCATATTCAGAAGGTTTTGGATTTGGAACTCGTTGACGTAGAAGCAATTAAAAAGGCTGACTTTACAGTTTGCGTTGACGTTATCAACTCTGTCGGCGCACTTATTATCCCTGACCTATTGGAGGCTCTCGGCGTTAGCAACTACACAATTCTCAACGACGAACCCGACGGCAATTTTGCGCACAACCCCGAACCCTTGAAACAAAACCTCGTCGGTCTGGCAGAGGCTGTCAAGGAGAAAAAAGCGGACGTAGGGTTTGCTGTTGACCCGGACGTTGACCGCCTTGCAATCATGCAGGAAGACGGCGAAATGTTCGGCGAGGAATACACTTTGGTTTCGGTTGCGGATTATATTCTTCAACACAAAAAAGGCAACACGGCAAGCAACCTTTCGTCAAGCCGCGCATTAAGAGACGTTACCGAAAAATTAGGCGGAAAATACGAGGCTTCGGCTGTCGGAGAATTGAACGTTGTTACCAAAATGAAAGAAATCGGTGCTGTTATCGGCGGCGAAGGCAACGGCGGGGTTATCTATCCTGAATTGCATTACGGCAGAGATTCTATCGTAGGAATTGCGCTCTTTTTAACCTATTTGGCAAAATGCGGTAAAAAAGTTTCAGAACTCAAAAAAACTTACCCGCAATATTTTATGAGCAAAAACAAAATTCAGTTAACGCCCGAAATTAACGTGGATTCGCTTTTGAAAAAGGTTGAAACCATTTATTCTGCAATGCCTGAAACTACGGTTACAACGATTGACGGCGTAAAAATCGACTTCAAAGAAAACTGGGTTCACCTTAGAAAATCCAACACCGAGCCGATTATCAGAATTTACACCGAGGCAAAATCGCAGGAGGCTGCCGATAAGTTAGCAGAAGAAATGATTGAAAAAATTAAAAATCTTCTGTAACTTTTTGTAACCCGAGACCGTCATAGTAGTAAATAAAATTTTAAAAACACTAAAAAACCATGAAAAAATTATTTACTATTATGGCGGTTTTGTTTTTTTGCACAGCCGCTTCAGCGCAAGAAAACCTCGATTCTATGAAACAAGAGTTGTTGAAGAAAAAAGAGAACCTTATTGCCGGAAAAGAAAAATTTCTTCACATGAGGGATAGTATCAAACAACTCAAAGGCACTATAAACGAAAGCCTCATTGAGATACAAATCGATGCGCTCGAAAAAGGCATTGAGGACATCGAAGACTCCGTTGAGGACATTGAAGACGAGATTGAAAGAATCGAAAATCGGGCAGACCGTCACAACCGTTACAGCATAGAAATCCCGCATTACGATTTTGAAATCCGTAACCGCTACAAGGATTTTGAAAGCCATTTAACAGGTATTTTCTTTGCTGTTAACGGGCTAATAAATCCTAACTCCAATTTGCATGAGGCTGATTTTATGAACCTAAACGAAAGCCGCAGTTTTTGTCTTGACATATATTTTGCGGGACACGACATTCCGTTTTGCAGAAAGTTTGGTATGTCATTAGGCTGTGATTTAGAGTTCAATCATTATTCTCTTGCCAAAGACATTAATCTTATTGTAAAAGACGGGCAAGTAGACTCCGAAAAATCCGCAATCAGTTACAAACGGCAGAATTTAAGGCTTATGTATCTGAATTTTCCGCTTGTTTTTGAGTTTGATATTCCTTCCGGAAAAGAAAAACTTTACATCAACGCCGGTATAAAAGGCGGTATAAGAATCGGCAGCCGCGTAAAACAGATTTACGAAGTTGATAACGATAAAAAGAAAAACCGTATTCACAGCGATTTTCAGACACAACTTTTTCGCTATGCAGTAATCGGCGGTATCGGTTACGACGGCGTTCAGGTTTTTGCAGAATATTCGCCATTGCAACTTTTCAAAGACGAGCACGGACCTGAATTGTATCCGTTTGCAATCGGCGTAAAATTTAACTTTTAACTTCTATGACACGTGAAGAATTTAATAAATGTGCAGATATGTATTCCGATTTTGTTTTCCGTTTTGTACTGAAAAACATTTCGGACTACACCTCTGCCGAAGATATTGTTCAAGATTCTTACGAGAAAATGTGGCTCAGGCATGAGAATATTGATTTTCAAAAAGCAAAATCATATCTTTTTGCCTGTGCTTATAGTACTATGATTGATTTTTTGAGAAAAAATCACAGCAAAATTTCCACACCCATAGAGACTGGTTTGAACATTGCGCAAGAAAGTTTTCCTCAGTTTGACGGGATAAAAGAGGCTTTGGAGTTTGCGCTCAAAAAACTGCCTGCCGAGCAACGCAGTGTAATAATTTTGAGGGACTACGAAGGATATTCATACGAAGAAATCTCCAAAATCACCTCGCTAAGTCTTTCTGCCGTAAAAGTTTATATTTTCAGAGGCAGAGTAGCAATGAAAAATATGCTTGAAAAATCTGGTGTAACCGTAACAGAGTTTTAGAAATGCAAATCAACAAAGAAAACATAGAAGAGTATCTGCTTGATTATTCAGAAAATAACCTTTCCGAAAAGGATAAAAAATGTGTTGAAGATTTTTTGAGACAAAATCCAAAATACAGGGAAATGATAGAAGGACTTTCGGATTTTAAATTAAATGGCGAAAATGCTGTTTTTGAGAAAAAAGACAGTCTGAAACATACTTCGGAATTTGATTATCCTGAATTTTCGTATGTTGACCGTTTGGCTGTTTCCGTTTTGGAAGGCGTTGCAACAAGCAAAGAACTGTCAGAATATCAAAAACTTATTTCAGAAAACAAAACGTTCAAAAAAGATACCGCACTATATTCAAAAACCAAATTGCAGACAGACACGAAGATTGTTTACAAAAAGAAAAACAGTTTGAAACATTTCGCTCTTGCAACTTGGTGGCGTGCAGCCTCAGTTGCGGCGGTTTTGGTTGTAGGAATTTTGACGGCAGTTTTTTATAAGGAAGAAACTATTTCTGTAACAGGTGTTTATAGTTATAATTATGAAATTAAACACCGGGACGTAATAGTTGCCTCAGAAAAATACGCAGCCGTAAAAACAAACTACGTACCTAAAAAAACAGCAGCGTCAAAACCCGAAAAAAAACAAGTTTTGCCACTGCCGGAAATAGAAGATGCTATAATTATCAAAAAATTAGAGAATGAAGCACTTGTAGGCACTAATATTTCGTCCAAAAAAATCGAAAACGTTCTAAAAAACGAACTTCCTCAAACGGTATTTCCCGAATTTTTGGCAGAAAAATCTGAGCCGCAAACAAAAACTAAAACGAATTTTATCGGCAGCAGACTTTTCCGCTTTGCTAAAAAAATTGACGTTGAAGTTTACCGTAATGATGACGGCAGTTTTTTTGCGCTGGATTTGATTACGCCCAACAAAAAATACTCTCTGAAAAAACTATAAGACTTCTTTTTTCAAAAATTCAGTCAACTCTTTTGCAACTTCGCTATGCTGCAAAACATCAGGGTGCATTGCGCCGCCGTTATTTTTGTTGTGCGGGAGTTCAAAGTTTTTAACGCCCGTTACGCCTTCGCTTGTCAAACGACTGACAACCTGAGGCAAAACCTCCTGCATCCAAGTGTTAAGACTGTCGTTTGCCATCGGCGAATTTAAAAGAACGATGTTTTTTGCCGTCGGATTTTTTTCTTTCAGCATTTTCACAAAATCAACGTATGCAGAAACAAAGGTTTCGTTATCTTGGATTCCATCGTTTTGCCCCAAACAGCAACAAATTAAATCAGGCTTAAAAGAAAAATTATAACTAATTGTATCATAACGCATTAAAACCTTGTCATAAATTTGCGGCATTGTCAAATTAATATCGCAGCAAGAATGTATCAAACCAATTCCCGAAACCGAAGCAAGAGAATATTGTGCGTTAAGATTTCTTGCTGTCTGAGGACCGTAAGCGAAATACGCCCTGTGCCAATCGCCCCATTTATAATCTTTTTGGCTGACAAGCGACGAATCGCAGTCGCAACCGCTTGTGATAGAATTGCCGATAAACTCGATTTTAAGGTTAGTTTCAGGTGTCCAAGCAAGAATTTTTTCGGCTTTGATGCTTTTAATTTGAGTAAAACTCATCATTGTTTCGCTATCGCGGCAGAGAATCACTTGGTGAAGTTTGTCTTCATCCTTTTTGATAACAAAGGTCGTATCGCCTCTTCCAACACGGATTTTTTTCGGCTCGCCGTCCACAACAAGTTCCAAAAAACTGTGGTCAAATTCGCCATTGTTCAAGACCGAAAGTTCACAATCTTTGCCTTGAAATGCAAAAGTAAAATAACCGCCGGCAGAATACATTTTTGCGCCTGCGGCACTATTTTCATAACGTCCGATTGCCGTAATGAGAGCATTCTCGCCAGTGATTGTCATCTCGGAGGGCTGACAAGAAAATAGTGCGGCTGAAATTAGTAATGGTAAAAATTTTTTCATGATTTTATTCTTTAAATTGATAATTAATTTTTTCGTAAACCGAGGTTTCGGAAAATGTCTTGAATCCGGGATTTGTAAAGTCGAAATCCTTGTCAGTAAGAACTTTTTTCGGTTTTTCCTTAACGAAAATAAACGCTGCGAAAAATCCTACAACCGCGCCCAACGCATGAGATTCCCAACTGATATGTTCTTCCAAAGGAAAAATTCCCCAAATCATTGACCCGTAGAGCATTATAGTTAGCATAGAAATTGCCGCCGAACCTTTTTCACCCGCAATTATTCCGCCAAAAAATAGAAACGAGGCCAAAGCGTAAATCATTCCGCTTGCCCCGATGTGGTAACTTTCGCGGGCAAAAAACCATACAAAAATTCCCGTTACGAAATACAATGTCAAAAAAATTTTGAAATAATTTCGTCTATGAATCAAGGTTAACATACTGGTTAAAACCGGCAACGCTGAAAGGTTGGAAAGCAAATGCTCCAAATCGCTGTGAATGAGCGGAGAAAACAAAACGCCTATCAGACCTGAAAATTGGCGCGGATAAATTCCGAAACGAAAAAAAACGCTGTCAAAAGCCTTATCCGCCACAAAAGAGATGATTATCATCGCACAAAAAATCAGCGGCAGAATCAAAAATGACAGCGTTTTTTTCATATTGATGATTTTATATTATCTTACAACTTCGGTAAATTCGGGCAAAGAATTTTCTTTTGCCGTAACATAGATTTTTGATTGTTTACCGTCCTGACCTTCAACGGTATAGAGATATTCTACTCCGCCTTTTATCTGACGTGAGCCTGCTGTTGAAGGTTCGCCGAGCGGAAACTGATAACCGTCGCAAGCCTTATGGAAAATTTCTTTTTCCTCATCAGAAACTTCTTTTTGTGCCGAAAATTCGGGGAGCGATTCAACAGTACCTTGTTTGAAACCGCTTCTGATTAAAAATTGCTCAACTTCGGCTGCTGCGTTAGAAATTCTTGCCTGACGTATTCCGTAACCGTCAACAAACTGAGCGTTTTTAGCATTTTTCTTCAACTCGGCTGTGCTTGTGTTAAGACCGCCGCTTCCGAACGTGCAGAAAGGAACGAGTTTTTTACCGCTGAAATCAGCGTCTTTCAAGAATGTTGCAACCGGCGAGGCATACGTTCCGCCCCAAATCGGGAATCCCAAGAAAATAACATCGTAATCTTTAATGTCTTTTTTGAGCGGGTTGATTGCAGCGGTTTTGCCCTCTTGCATTTCTTGCTGCCAGCGTGCGACTATATCCTTGAACTCGCCTAAGTAAGGCTCTACGCACTCAATTTCTTCGATGTCGCAGCCCAACTGTTTCTGAATCTCCTGAGCAACAGTTTTTGTAGTACTACTTTGTGAATAAAAAAGCACGAGAATTTTTTCCTGCTTTTTGCCGCCGCATGATACCAAAAACAATGCGGCAAAGATTAGTGTTAATAACTTTTTTATCATTTTTTTGTATATTAATTTTGTTGCGGCAAAATTAATATTTGTTTTTTAAACTCACAAAAAAACATCAACAATCACAAAGAAAAATGTTTATTAATACAATTCGGAATATTATCCTGATTATGCGTTACAAGAATAAGTGTTCTATCCTCTTGCCCTGCGTATTGGTTGATTAACTTCTTTGAACGCTCTTTGCGTAAAGCGTCAAGCCCATGCAAAGGCTCATCAAGTATCAATAAATCAGGATTTTTTATCATCGTCCGCGCTAAAAGCACGAGACGCTGCTCTCCGTCTGAGGTTTGCAAAAACGGCTTATCTGCCAAATGTCCAATTCCGAATGTACGCATTATTTGAACCGCTTTTTCGTATTGCTCTTCGTTGCAGACTCTAAACAAGCCCTGAGTATCAAACAAGCCCGATGCCACAACTTTTTTGCACAACTGGTTTTCGCGGAAATAAAGGTGCATTTCAGACGAAATATATCCGATACGTTTTTTTATGTCCCAAATACTTTCGCCTGAGCCGCGTTTCTTGTCAAAAAGCGTTATGTCCATATTGTAACTTCTTGGATTGTCGGCTGTTATAAGGCTCAATAAGGTAGACTTTCCGCTGCCGTTAGCACCTGAAAGCGACCATTTTTCGCCTTTTTGAATTTTCCAGTCAAGATTTTCAAAAAGTGTGCGTTTGGGATATTTTATGCTGACATTTCTCAAAATTGCAGCATATTTAAAAAAGCGTTCTTCTTTGTGATAAGGCTCAGGCAAAGTCATATCCCCGTCGTAACTATCCTCAAAAATAAAATCCTGAAAATTTTTGTCCGCTAAAAAATCCTCTTTCGACATTTTCGGAAAATATTCAAGGTTTTTACAAGCAATCACCGATAAAGAGACCTCCGGAATTTCTTTTATGTCGGCAACAATAAAAACCATCTGCTGCCGCGGAGCAATTTCTTGAAAAAGCAAATTCAAATCTTCACGAGTTTTTTTGTCAAGTCCGATAAAAGGATTGTCAAAAATCACAATTTCCGGCTTTTTTATAAGAATGTTTGCAATAAGAAAACGCCGCAACTCACCCGAAGAGAGCATTATCAAGGTCTTATAAAACAAGTCGTCAAGCCTTAATTTTTCAATCCAATATTCTTTATCTTCTCCTGGCAGATTATCCAAAAGGTCTTTTACAGTAGGAATTTTTTTGTTTTCAAGGGCATTCCACTCGTTTTCAGTTGCCGAAAAACGCTGTTGGTAATACATATTGGAATAATCCGCCATCGTATATGCCGACTCAAAACTGATTTTCACAACCTTGCCTTTTTCGTAATGCACACCTTCGGGCAGAAACGAAAAACGCATTTTGCCTCCTCTAATGACGGTTTTACCGCACAAAATTTCGCCGAGTTTGGTTTTTCCCGCTCCATTAGAGCCGATAATAGTGGGATTTTCGCCTTTCTTTACAGAAAAAGTTATCTTGTTTTTGAACTCAATACCGTATACAAACGGCTCTACATCAATCAGTTCGTAAAAATTTTCCATGATGAATTTTATTTTGCAAAGGAAACGTTTTTTTTGATATTATGCAAAAAAATTTTAAAATTGCAAAAAATATTATAATTTTGCACTGTAATTTTTTTTGCAATGTTTGACAACCTGTTAAAAATAATAACTGACACTAACCGGTGGGAATTTTGGGCGATATGTACGCTCGGAGTTTTCTTCCTTGTACAGATGTTTTATTATCTGATAGTTTTTATACGTATCTGCGGCAAGAAAAAACAACCGGAAAATGTTGAAAACGAGCCTGTTTCGGTGATAATATGTGCTAAAAACGAGTCCGAAAATTTAAAGGAACGTTTGCAGTATGTTTTAGAGCAAGATTATCCCGACTTTGAAGTTATCGTAGTAAACGACCAAAGCACTGACGATACCGAACTTGTTTTGGACGAATATAAGCAAAAGTACAAGAACCTTTACGTAACAGAAATTTCGCACGACAGAATTTTCCGTCAGGGCAAAAAACTCGCGCTTACAATCGGAATAAAAGCCGCTAAACACGAATGGCTACTTCTAACCGATGCCGATTGTATGCCCGTTTCAAAAGACTGGATAAAAACCATGAGCCGCTATTTCACCGACAAAAACGATTTCGTACTCGGTTTTGGCGGCTATGAATACAATAAAGGCTTTTTGAACAAACTTATCCGTTACGATGCGGGATTTATTGCGCTTCAATATTTTACCTTTGCCGAGGCGGGAATGCCGTATATGGGTGTAGGAAGAAATTTGGCTTATAGAAAATCGCTTTTTGAAAAAACACGCGGTTTTGCCTCGCATAGTCGTCTTATGTCGGGCGACGATGATATTTTTGTTAACAACAATGCTAAAAGAAAACGTGTAGGACTCTCTTACGATGCTTCATCGTTTACGATTTGCAGTCCTAAATTTACTTTTCACGATTGGAACTCTCAAAAACAGAGGCATTACACAGCCTCAGAAAGATATAAGACAAGCCACAAATTTATTCTTGGTCTTGAACCGTTTTCAAGAACCGTTTTTTATTTGATGACTATTGCTTTGTCATTTTTTCCACCGTTATATTTGGTAACGGGAGGATTGTTTTTGTTGCGGTATATAATTTTTTTGATTGTAATATCGCGTATGGCAAAAAAATTTCAAATCAAAAAAATTATCTTTTCGGCACTTATATTCGACATAATTTTGCCGTATATTAACGCCGTACAATATTTTTTGGGAAAAATCAGAAAAGAAAGACTAAAATGGAAGTAGCGGAAGATAGATTTTCGGAAAAAGCGAAAAGTGATTACTCTCTTGTCTTAAAGGCACAGAGCGGCGATCAAAAAGCATTTGCAAGGTTGCTTGCGATGTATAAGGGGTCTGTTTTCTGTATGATTAACAGAATGGTGAAAAACCATGACGATGCAGAGGATTTGACGATGGAATCTTTCGGACGAGCATTCAACAGCATATCTTATTACCGACCGACGAGTACTTTTGGAACATGGCTTTTTAGAATTGCCTCTAATAGTGCCATTGACTTTTTGCGGTCAAACCGCCAAAAAACGGTTTCCATCGACAAAGACACGGAGGACGACCCTGACAATCTTGAAATTATCCCCGTACTTGTGGAAGACAGCAAAGACCCGGAAGAAAATATGATTTCTTCTCAACAGACAACTTTGATGCGCTCCATCGTTGAACAACTGCCGGAGGATTACAAAGATGTTACGCGACTGAGATATTTTGAAGAAAAAAGTTACATAGAAATTGCCAAAGAACTTAAATTGCCGATAGGTACGGTAAAAGCAAGACTCTACCGCAGTAGAGAATTGCTGATTGCCATAATCCGCGACAGAAATATTGTTAAGGGAAAAATATGAATACGGTTATTGAAAAATATTTTGACGGTTTGAGCGACATACAACGTTCGCAGTTTGAAGCCTTAGGCAGGCTCTATCCCGAATGGAACGAAAAAATCAACGTAATTTCACGTGCTGACATTGATTCGTTGTATATCCGTCATATTTTACATTCGCTTGCAATCGCTAAATTCAATCTTTTAGCAGAATCAGAAAATATTCTTGACGTAGGCACGGGCGGCGGTTTTCCGGGGATTCCGCTTGCTGTGATGTATCCTGAGAAAAAGTTTACGCTTATAGATTCTATCGGCAAAAAAATTTCCGTCGTAAAAGACGTCGCTGAAAAAATCGGTTTAAAAAACGTTACGGCATTGCAGATTAAGTCGAATATGTTCAATGAGACTTTTGACACGATAGTCAGCCGCGCCGTTACCGCTTTTCCGAATTTTGTAAAGCAGACCAAAAACAATCTTATAAAAAGTCCGTCATCGAGAATTGTTTATCTAAAAGGCGGCGATTTTGAGGAAGAAATTTCACCGTTCAAGAGCAGATGCGAAATTTTCAACATTTCAGAAGTTTTTGAAGACGAATTTTTCGAGACGAAGAAAATAATTGTTTACAAGCCGAAAAATTAACAAGTGCAGGTGATGTTAAATTTTGACATATTTCAGATAATGAAATAAATCATCAATTATGTCAAGTATTTCGGCATCAGTAACAATGCCTTTTATAATGTTTCCGTTTTTGAGAAATTCTATATTAATATGTTCGGGTCTTTTGTCAGGCTCGTTGACATTAATGCGTATTTTTCCACGGAACAGAGTTGCAATTTCTCCGCACTTTCCTTCCATCCAACCGGCAAAAGAATATTTTTTCTTTTTGGAATTTCCGTTATAAAGGGCGGCGCGTTGAAGACCGCACTCTATAAAACGTTCTTTGCCCATAAAGTCAAATCTCAAAAAAGAAATTCCGTTTTCATCCTGTCTCAGACCAATGAAAGTGTCTTTCGGATAATCAGTTACCGGGTCAATGTCTTTTGGCGACAATACAATACGGGCAAGTTTTTCACCGCTTTGAACTTGATTTGAGAAATATTGTTTTGACTGTTCCATTACAACAGATTATCAAGATTGTGTTTTAGTACCGACAATGTTTCTTCGTTTATATCCTCAAAAGAATGATACTCAGTTTCAAAACCGGGGCGTTTTAAGAAATAAGACATTTGCGTATCACCTATTTCACATTTTATACGTCCCTTTTCAGTTTCTAATTTTAGCATAACCGCGCCGAGATTAGTAGGATACAAGCGTATCAGATTGGAGACCGAATTATTAAGCGCAGCAGCAAATTTTCTGACATGTGCGATAGCGGTTTTGTTGATACGCGGAGAGCCTTCGCCGTCCCAACCGTCTTTAAGAGATACAATTCCTTTTAAGTCGGTACGCCATTGTACGGTTTTGTTCTCGTCTGCTTTATCTTGGGTTTCAAGCATATTCCGGAAGGCAATCTTAACTTGTCTCGGTTGAGACTGATAAAATGCCCAAAGAACATCCAATGTGGATATTTTTTGCCGCTTAATTGTATTTTGAACCACTGTTGCCATAATTCTGTAATTAAATCTTACAGCAAAGTTATGTTTTTTTGGCGAGACTGACAAATTTAAAACAAAAAACTTGAAAAAAATTTTGCTGCGAAAAAAAAACTTTTTACATTTGCGGCGTTAAAAAAAAATAAAAAAATGATTACAAACAACAAAGCATATTATTACGCCTTTTACTTTTACTTTACCGCAAAGGTGAGGCAGTAATTTTTTTGTGTTTTGTTAATGCAATAAGATGTTTGAAGCCTCACCTTAAAAAATTAGGGTGAGGCTTTTTTTATTACAAAAATAATTATGAAAGTAGCAATTCAAGGCGTGAAAGGTGCATTTCACGAAATTGCGGCACGGAAATATTTCGAAGACCGCCAAGATTTGGAAATAGTTGAAAAACTGACGTTTGATGACGTAGTGGAGAGCGTTGCAAATTACGAAACCTCTTTCGGGGTTATCGCTATCGAAAACGCATTGTCAGGGACTATCAACGTCAATCTCGAACTCATCAGAAAAAACGACGTGAAAATCTGCGGCGAAATTTTTATCCGCATAAAACAAAACTTAGCCGCTAACAAAGGTGTTAAAATAGAAGATTTGAAAGAGGTTCACAGTCATTACATGGCTATCAACCAGACACGCCAGTTTTTTAGAAAGTATCCGCATATCAAACTTGTGGAGTGTGCAAGCACCGCCGTCGGTTTGAGAGAAGTCGCCCAGACTAAATCTACAACAATAGGCGCAGTCGGCAGCGATTATGCAATCGAACTCAACGACCTCGAAATCCTCGCGCCCGGAATCGAAACAAATTCAAGAAACTACACACGTTTTGTCATAATAAGACCGAAAAACGAGGAAAATCCGAGCACTTACGACAAGGCATCGCTGAATATCGTTCTCGAAAACGAACAGGGCTGTCTTTCCAAAATACTTTCAATTATTTCGATTTACAATGTCGATTTAACCAAAATTGAATCCGTGCCGCTGATGGGACAACCAATGAACTATATGTTTTATATTGACGTAAAGTTCAAAGATATAATGCGTTACAAAAATATGCTGACTGCCATACGTCCGCTTTTAAGAGATTTGAGTATTCTCGGAGAATACAAAGAAGGCTATCAGTCATGGAGGGAAGTTCATAATAATTAATTCACAATGCATAATTCACAATTCATAATTCACAATGCATAATGCATAATTAAGAAAATACGATGAAAAAAATTTCAATAATAGGACTTGGTCTTTTAGGCGGCTCGCTCGCTATCGACCTCAAAAACAGAAGGTTTACTGATCACGTTAAGGGTTTTGACAAAGATCCCGTTCACACTTCGTATGCAAAACAAGTCGGAATCATTGACGAAGAAGCCGCCTCAATTGACGAGGCTGTCAAAGACACCGACATCATAATTATCGCCGTCCCCGTGAGCGCGGTTATCAAAATTCTGCCGGGCGTTTTGGACAAAATTTCTGAAAACCAAATCGTTATCGACGTTGCCAGCACAAAAGGCACAATCTGCGAAAGAGTAAAACACCACACTAACAGAAAACGTTACGTGGCTTGCCACCCGATGGCGGGAACGGAAAATTCAGGACCGTGGTCGGCAATTTCTGGAATGTTTGACGGAAAAGCCGTTATCCTTTGCGACGTTGAAGACAGCAGCGAAGAAGCCGTCGGCGTTGTCAGAAAAATGTTTGAAGAACATCTCAACATGAACCCGATGTTTTTCAACTCGTATAATCATGACATTCACGTGGCATACGTTTCACACATGCCGCACGTCTGCTCGTTTGCCCTGGCTCTGACCGTCCTCGAAAAAGAAAAAAACGAAAAAAATATTTTCAACCTCGCTTCGGGCGGTTTCAACAGCACCGTCAGAATTGCAAAATCAAGCCCCGATATGTGGACACCGATTTTCAAGGACAACAAAGAAAACGTTATGACAGTCCTCAATACTTACATCGAAAAACTTCAAGATTTCAAAAATCTGATGGAAAAAGATGATTATGAAGGACTTTACGATTATATTTTCAACGCAAATAAGATTAAAAGAACATTAAAAAAATAAAAAATGGATTTCAAAGAAATTTTCGGCAACAAACCGTGGATAATTGCAGGTCCCTGCTCAGCCGAAACCTTAGACCAGACACTTGATACTGCAAAACAACTCGCTGCCAACGGAATAAAAGTTTTCCGCGCCGGAATCTGGAAACCCCGCACAAGACCGGGCAATTTTGAAGGCGTAGGCGAAATCGGACTTGAATGGTTAAGACAGGTAAAACGCGAAACCGGCATGTATACCGCCGTTGAAGTCGCTAATTCAAAACACGTTTGGGACGCAATCAGAGGCGGCGTTGACATCCTTTGGATTGGCGCACGCTCGTCTGCAAACCCCTTCGTTATGCAGGAAATTGCTGACGGTCTTAGAGGCTGCAACATTCCCGTCCTCGTTAAAAACCCCGTCAACCCCGATGTAGAACTCTGGCTCGGCGCAATCGAAAGACTTGAAGCAGCGGGACTTACAAACATCGGCGTTATCCACAGAGGCTTTTCAAGTTATGAGAAAATCCTTTACCGCAACGCTCCTATTTGGCAGATGCCAATTGAACTCAGACGCCGCCGTCCTGATCTTCCTATTATTTGCGACCCGTCTCACATTGCCGGAAAACGCGAATATTTGAAAGAGATTTCTCAAAAGGCTCTTGACCTCAATGTTGACGGTCTGATGATAGAGTCTCACTGCAACCCCGACAAGGCTTGGTCTGACGCAAAACAGCAACTCACGCCCGATGCTTTGAAACAAATGCTTTCGGAACTTGTTGTCAGAAAGGTAAATCCCGAAAATGCTTCAATGGAAACATTGAACGAGTTGCGTTTCAAAATCGACGCTATTGACAACGAACTGATTGCACTTTTGAAAAAACGTATGGGCATTTCAGAAAAAATCGGTGAGTACAAAAAAGCGAACAACATGACTGTTTTGCAACAGCAGCGTTGGGATTCACTTTTGGAGAAATATTACAAGGCCGCTGACGAAAACAATCTCGACAAAAAGATGATTGACACGATTTTCAAAGCAATCCATCAGGCAAGTATCAATGTTCAGTCGCAAATCGTTAACGAAAAATAATTATGTTTTATGTAAGTTTGTCAGCCGAGGGCATTGAAAACGCAGAAAAACAACTCGGCGGAGAAAAATTTGCAGAGTTACGACTTGATTTGGTAAAGCCCTCGATTGAAGAAATGGAGGCTCTTTTGAAACGTCGTTCAGATGTAAAGTTTATTGTAACTTGCAGGGATGGTTTTGTTGACAAGGAGACCAAATTTGAATATTTGCGACGTGCAGCGCTTGCTGGTGCGGAGTATTTGGATTTGGAACTTGAATTGGGCGAGAAATTTATATGCAGTTTTCAAAAAGGTTTACCTGTCAAGATAATAGTTTCGTATCACAATTACGACAAAACACCCGAATACAATGAATTATATCAAATTGTAAAACAATGTGTTGCATGTAATTGCGACATTGCAAAAATTGTTTGCACTGTCAATAACTTGAATGATACGGGTTCGTTGCTTGGACTTTACAGCAGTTACATTCACAACAAAAACATTGTTGCTTTTGGTATGGGCGAAAAAGCATCGTTTACAAGAGTTGTATGCTTAAAATGCGGTGCGCCTTTCACCTACGCTTCACCAGATGACGGCTCCGCAACCGCACCCGGACAGTTGATTGTTTCAAAGATGAAAGCCATGTACAAGGCGTTGGAATAAAGAAAATAAAAAGAGGTTGTCAAAAAAGACAGCCTCTTTTTGTTAACCGACAAAAAAGATAACCACTCACCTATTTCGGAAATTAATAATAAAAAAATAAAAGGAAATGTATCCATTTTTTTATATCTTTGCGGCCGAAAAAAAATAATCATGAACACAGAGCAAATCAGAAATATAGCATCGCGCAAACCTAATTTTTTTGCGCTTACACCTTTGATTGTATTTTTAGTGATATATTTGGTTGTATCACTGATTTTCAATGATTTTTATAAAGTTCCAATTACGGTTGCTTTTATCGTTTCGGCGGTTTATGCCGTTGCGATAACACGAAAACTTACTCTTAATCAGAGAATTACAAGATTCAGCCGTGGAGCGGGAAACAAAAACATAATGCTGATGGTTTGGATTTTTATGCTTGCCGGTGCATTTGCCCAAAGTGCAAAAAGTACCGGTGGCGTTCAGGCTGCTGTTGATATTGCTTTGAAAATCCTGCCTGAAAATTTCCTTATGCCAGGAATGTTTTTAACTTCGTGCTTTATTTCGCTTGCAATCGGTACGTCTGTCGGTACGATTGCCGCTCTTATGCCTGTGGCGGCGGCTATGGCTTCTCAAACGGGAATTGATACTGCGTTGATGGCAGGCGTTATTACAGGCGGTGCATATTTCGGCGACAATCTCTCGTTTATTTCTGACACAACAGTCGTTGCTACAAAAACGCAAGGCTGTATGATGAAAGATAAATTCCGCGAAAATTTCAAAATTGCTTTACCGGCGGCACTGATTACCGCTGCCATATATTTTATGCTTGGCAGAGGTTACGTTATTGAAACACAACAGACAGATATTCAAGTTGTTAAGATTTTGCCGTACATAGCAGTTTTGGTGTTGGCTGTTTTGGGAATAAACGTTTTGATTGTGCTTTTGTCAGGAACCGTGCTTGCAGGTTTGACGGGAATTTTTACAGGCGGTTATGATTTTTTCGGTTGGTTTTCGCAAATGAGCCAAGGCATTCTCGGCATGTCGGAATTGATAATTGTTACGCTTTTGGCAGGCGGAATGTTGGAATTAATCCGTTACAACGGCGGCATGGATTATTTGGTTGAAAAACTTTCTTCAAAAATTTCAGGAGAGCGCAGCGCGGGATTCAGTATTGCGTTTTTGGTGTTTTTCGCCGACATTTGCACCGCTAACAATACCATTGCAATCATAACCGTCGGTCAGGCGGCTTCTAAAATCGCCCGAAAATTCGGTATCAGCCCAAAACGTGCGGCAAGTATTCTTGATACGTTTTCATGTTTTGCGCAAGGGATAATTCCTTACGGGGCGCAGATGCTGTTAGCGGCGGGTTTGTGTCAGATTGCGCCGTCTTCAATAACGCCGTATCTTTTTTATCCGTTTTTGTTAGGAGGGTGCGCTTGTATTGCGATTTGGAGAAGTAATTGTAAAGGATAATTTTTAAAGAACAAAAAATCACGAAAAAGTTTTTTTTGTTTTTATGGAAAAGCATTATCTTTGCCGTCAAATAATAAAAAATGAAAAAAATTGCAATACATAATTTCGGACCAATAAAAGATGCTGTGATTGACATCAAACCGATGCTTGTATTAATTGGACCACAAGCGAGCGGGAAAAGTACAATTGCAAAACTGATTTATTTTTATAAGACAATTCGGGATATTTTTGTTTTCAAAATGTCTAAGGGATTGGATTGTAATATAAATTATGTCAAAGAAATTGTCAAAAGCAGTTTTTTAAATTTTTTTGGTGCGACAAAAAATTTCAGAATCGTTTATATATTTGAAGACGATATTAACCTAACCATTCATTCAAAAGATGAAGGTATTTTGATTGACTTTTCAGATTCATTTTTTTTAAATGAAATTGACAAAATAAAGATATTACGGGATAGTATTTCGTCAAATAATAGTCGGCATTTGCAGTTGGAAATGGAAAGTTTATATGATGATTTTCAATTTGAAGTCAATAAACTCTTCCGCACCGAACAAAATGATGTAAGATTTACGGTCGCTGGACGTAATGCTACTGTCGGTTATAGTTATTCTTTTGAAGATAGTTTCAAACATAGTTTGTTTCAGAAGAAGATAAACACAAATACTACTGACGAAGTATTGATGAAGCGTTTTTTGACTCATGTAACCGAAATTAAAGATATATTTGTAAAATATGGCAATTTTCAAGATATGATTTCTTCTGCCAAAAACGACATTGAGAAAAGTAAATTGACTTTGGCATATCAATTAATAAAAAAAGTTTTAATAGGAGAATATCATATCAGCGATATGGGAGAAACCATCTCTCATAATGGCGATTTTGTGTATTTAAATAATGCTTCTTCCGGACAACAAGAGGCAATTCGTATATTACAAGACGCTTTTTGGTGTATTTATAAAGATGAAAACATTTTTAGAGTTGTAGAAGAACCCGAAGCGCATTTGTTTCCCGAAGCACAAAAAGCAACTATCGAACTGCTAACTTTGGCTCTTAACAACAAGGAAGGAAACAATTTAATAATTACTACGCATAGTCCTTATACATTGACTGTTATCAACAACTTGATTTTCGCAGCAAAAGTAGGAAAAGATAACCCTGACGAAGTAAAAAATATTATTCCAGAAGAACTGTGGTTACCGACAAAAAGAGTTGCCGCTTATATACTTAAAGACGGTACGGCAGAAAGTATCATCGATGACGAATTAGGCGAAATCAAAGCGGAACTAATTGACGAAGTTTCGCACACGATTAACGAAGAATACGATAAAATTTATAATATTGAATATGAAACTGCAACAAACTAAAATCACTGACAGCGACAACTACCCCTTTTATCAATACCATGACAAAACGTGTATTGAATATCAGGGTTGCGGTAATGTGTCTGCTTCGGAAAGCGGTCGTAAGTATTCTATTGACAACAAATCTAAAAAAGAAATCGTCAAATATAAAATTGACGGCGGTCTTATAAACGATGATAACGAAATAAAGTGCGACTATGGATTTTATACAGAGGATAATGTTTTGTATTTGGTAGAGTTGAAAGGCGGAGATTACGGACACGCAATAGACCAAATAATCAATACTGTAAAAAAATTAGTCAAAGAACCCAAAATAATACTTTCAAAATTAAATGCAAGGGTTGTCATTTCAAAAGCCCGTCCGCCGGAACTGCGTTCAAGCAACGAACAAAAACTTAAACGCCTTTTAGATTCTTATTGTTTTGACAAAGATAATTTGAAAAAACAGAGTCAACAAATGACGGAAATATTGTAATACGTAAAACCCTTACAAAATTTTACGTAAAATATAATCAAAATTTTTGCACACAAAAAACACGAAAAAGATTTTTTTGTTTTCAAAAAACTTTATTACTTTTGCATTCAACATATTAAGCATTAACTGTTATTCGCATTCAAAACAAAAGCGTAGGAAACTCTTGAATTGAATCAGACGGATAGCCAATGTTTTGTACGAGGTGTAGTATCTGTTTTAAACCCCATTTTGTTAATGCTCGCAGCCATAAGGGTGCGGGCTTATAATCTATGGGGTTTAGACGGAGTTCTTCCTACGCTCTCCGTGAATGCGAGTAGATAAAATAAGGTCTGCACCTTATCTTTTTATTCCGTCAGCGTTTTCGGTTTTTGCTTCTGAAAAAACTTTAAGTTATGATTCACATCGGACAAATTATAGCAGAGGAAATGCAAAAACGTGGCTGCACCAAGGCTTGGCTTGCAAAACAATTATATTGCCATCCTACCAATATAGGCAAACTTCTAAAACGTCAAAGTGTTGACACAGAACAACTTTTGAAAATTTCCAAAATCATGGGAATTAATTTTTTTGAATATTACGCACAAGAGTTTATACAAGAAAAAATATCTGTAAAACAAGAAAACTATTCTATATCCAAATAACAGATACCAGACAAAAATCATTTTACTTTGCATTGGTGATATTTTTTAACCAAATTAAAAATAATTTAAAATGAAAAAATTAAAAGTTATCTTAACTGCTGTTGCAGTAGCGTTTTCAACATCTGTTTTTGCACAGAATTTGAATTTCGGTCTTAAAGCCGGTCTTAACCTTTCGAGTGCCACGATAAAAATTGAAGGTGAAAAGTCTGATGAAATCAAAATGTTGCCCGGACTCGTTGTTGGTGCTTTCTCAGACATCAACTTTGCCGAAAAACTCGGTTTGGAAGTCGGATTGCAGTTTGAGCAGAAAGGTTACAAAGCCGAGGAAGAAATATACGGAAAGACAGCGAAGGACAAGTTCACTGTCAATTACCTGACAGTACCGGTAAATCTCCGGTTAAATTTGCCGGTCGGAGAAAACAATCTCTATTTTCTTGCCGGTCCGACATTCGGAATTGGTCTTTCTGCCAAGGAAAAAGTTGAATATGATGGTGAAACAGAAACCGAAAGTATTGACTTCGGCGACGATGGAGGCCTTAGCCGTATGAATATCGGATTGCTGTTCGGTGCGGGCTATGAATTGTCGGGCAAACTTGGTTTAAGAGTTACATACGACCTTGGTTTATCGAATCTTGTCTCTGACGGAGATAGCGACAACAAGGTTTCAACAAATGTTCTCGGTTTATCAATAACTTACAAATTCTAACAACTATAAAAGAATAACTCTTTTTTCCCTTCATTATTAACAGCGGCTTTTTGTGTTGGGCATCCGGCATAAAAAGCCGTTGTTCTTATTATGATTTTAAATTTTACAAAAATCCGGCGGAAAAAGTTTGAAAAAAATAAAAGTTGTATTACCTTTGCAAAAATTAAAACAGAAATAATTATGACAGCAACAGAAATAAAAAACGATGTTATCAACAATTTGATGAGCATCAACAGCAAAGAGTTTTTGACGCAGATAAATTCAATTTTGAAATGTTTTCTCAAAATTGAAAAACATACTGCCGAAACAAAAAATGTCAGAAAAAGAAGCGTTAAGAAAAACGCCAAAGAAAAAAGTGTCAAGGAAATGTCAAACGAAGAGTACATTGATTACATCGCCTCACTATCCAAAGACAATCCTATGACGGCTGAGGAATATAAAAAACTGATTATCGGTAGCCGTGTGTCAGGTGTAACAAGAAATATTAACTATCAAGCAAGATAACAAAATGCCCTGAACCTACGTAAAACCCTTATAAAATTTTACGTAAAACCTTTATCCAATTTACGTGTTTTTTTTACGGTAAAATTCATCAATAATATGGAACTTTGCGCAGTTAAAAAAATCAACTGTTATGCAAAGAAAGAAACCGAATATTCAAGGGCTTTATAACCCTGAAAACGAACACGATGCCTGTGGTGTCGGAATGGTTGTGAACATTCACGGCAACAAATCTCATGAACTCGTGGACAACGCTCTTAAAGTCCTCGAAAACATGATGCACCGCGGCGCAGAAGGCTCCGACGGAAAAACCGGCGACGGCGCGGGAATCCTTCTTCAAATCCCGCACGAATTTATTCTCCTTCAAGGTATTCCCGTACCCGAAAAAGGTAAATACGGAACAGGTCTCATTTTTCTGCCAAAAGACAATGCACGTCAGGGCGAAATTCTCAAAATCTTTATCGAAGAGATTGAAAAAGAAGGTCTTAACCTTATGCACCTTAGAAACGTCCCCGTTAATTCTGAATGTCTTGGCGAAGGCGCAAAAATGACAGAGCCCGACATTCGTCAAATCTTTATCACGGGCGTTTCTGACGATAAAGTGCCTGAATTTGAAAGCGTACTTTACAAAATCCGTAAACGCGTAGAAAACAGAATTTCTGACCCCGATTTTTATGTTGTTTCCCTTTCAAGTAAGTCCATAGTATTTAAAGGTATGCTGACTTCAATGCAGTTAAGGGAATATTATACAGACCTTTCAAACGAATATCTCACAAGCGGACTTGCACTTGTTCACTCGCGTTTTTCAACCAACACTTTCCCTGAATGGAAACTCGCACAGCCTTTCAGAATGTTGTGTCATAACGGCGAAATTAACACTATCCGCGGAAACCGTAATTGGATGAAAGCCCGCGAAAGCGTTCTCTCGTCAGGCAAACTCGGCAACATCAAGGATTTGCGCCCGATTGTAACGCCTAACATGTCCGACTCTGCATCGCTTGACAACGTGTTTGAATTTTTCGTAAATTCGGGAATGTCATTGCCGCACGCAATGGCGATTTTGGTCCCCGAAAGTTTCAACGATAAAAACCCAATAAGCGACGAACTTAAAGCCTTTTACGAATACCACTCAATCCTTATGGAGCCGTGGGACGGACCGGCTGCGCTGCTCTTTTCAGACGGCAGGTTCGCAGGCGGAATGTTGGACAGAAACGGCTTGCGTCCCTCGCGTTATGTCATCACAAACAACGGCATGATGGTTGTTGCCTCGGAGACTGGCGTTATGGATTTTGAACCCTCACAAATTAGCGAAAAAGGTCGCCTTCAACCCGGAAAAATCATTATGATTGACACTCAGGAAGGCAAAATCTATTACGACGGCGAACTCAAAAAACAACTTTCGCAAGAACACCCGTATAAAACTTGGCTCAATACCAACAGAATCCAGTTGGAAAACCTTAAATCCGGACGTAAAGTCAGCAACGAAGTGCCTGATTTTGAGCGCAAACTCGTTAATTTCGGCTTTTCGGGCGAAGACATCGAAAAAACTGTTATCCCGATGTGTACAACAGGTGCTGAACCCGTTGCCGCAATGGGTAACGATACTCCGCTTGCAGTGGTTTCAGACCGTCCACAGATATTTTTCAACTATTTCCGTCAGCAGTTTGCACAGGTTACGAACCCCGCGATAGACCCTATTCGCGAAGAACTCGTTATGTCGCTGACAGAATACATCGGCTCTGTCGGAACTGACATTTTAACACCCGACGAAACTAACTGCAAAATGGTTCGTCTGCCGCACCCCGTCTTGAACAATACACGTCTTGACATTCTTTGCAATATCCGTTACAAAGGTTTCAAAACCACAAAGTTGCCGCTTCTTTACGACCCCGAAAAAGGCGAAAGAGGCTTGCGCGAGGCTGTTGACAACCTTTGCAAAAAAGCAGAAGAATCGGTGGACGCAGGTATTAATTACATCATACTTTCCGACAGAGATTTGGACGAAAAGACGGCTGTAATTCCGTCTCTGCTTGCAACATCGGCGGTTCACCATTATTTGATTTCGGTTGGAAAACGTGTTCAGACGGCTCTTATCGTAGAGTCCGGCGAAATCCGCGAAGTTATGCACGCCGCACTTCTTCTCGGCTACGGTGCTTCGGCTATCAATCCGTACATGACTTTTGCCGTTTTGGACTATTTGGTTAAGACAAAACAGATTCAGGAAGACTATCAAACCGCTGAAAACAACTATATTAAAGCGGTTCGCAAAGGTCTTTTCAAAATAATGTCGAAAATGGGTATTTCGACAATCCGCAGTTACCGAGGCGCAAAAATTTTTGAATCAATCGGACTTTCAGAAGAACTTTTGCGCACGTATTTTGGAACGGAAGTTTCAACAATCGGCGGTATCGGCTTAAAACACATTGCCTTAGACGCCAAAAAACTTCATGAGCAGGCTTACGGCACTAAGAAACCCGAATTTCCGGGCAATCAAGGCTTATTCTCTTTCCGCAAAGACGGAATCCTTCACGCTTGGAATCCCGAAACAATCGCAACCCTCCAAATTGCGACAAGAACCGGCAACTATCAGAAATTCAAAGATTTTACCAGACTTGTTGACAACAAGGAAAAGCCGATTTTCATCCGTGATTTCTTCGATTTTGACGTTAACAAAACCCCGATTTCAGTTGACGAGGTTGAACCCGTTGAGGAAATTGTAAAGCATTTTGTTTCGGGTGCGATGTCATTCGGTGCTATTTCGATAGAGGCTCACGAGGCAATCGCTTTGGCAATGAACAAGTTGGGAACTCGTTCCAACACCGGCGAGGGCGGCGAGGACAATGCGCGTTATCACACCGAATTAGCCTCCAAAACCAAACAAATCGCCTCGGGACGTTTCGGCGTTACGGCAGAATATCTTGTCAACGGCGAAGAAATCCAAATCAAAGTCGCTCAGGGTGCAAAACCGGGCGAAGGCGGTCAGTTACCGGGCTTTAAAGTTAACGAAATCATCGCGAAAACTCGTAATTCAATCCCCGGAATTTCGCTTATTTCGCCGCCGCCTCATCACGACATTTATTCTATTGAGGACTTGGCGCAACTGATTTTCGACCTCAAAAACATCAACCCGACGGCAGCCGTTTCAGTAAAATTAGTTGCTGAAAGCGGTGTCGGCACAATTGCAGCCGGCGTTGCAAAAGCAAAGGCAGACTTAATCGTAATTTCAGGTGCAGAAGGCGGCACAGGTGCTTCTCCTGCTTCGTCAATGAGGTTTGCCGGAATTTCGCCGGAAATCGGTCTGGCTGAAACACAGCAGACACTTTCTTTGAACGGTCTCCGCGCACAAGTAAGGTTGCAGACGGACGGTCAGTTGAAAACAGGCCGCGACGTAGTTCTTATGGCAATGCTCGGTGCTGACGAGTTCGCTTTCGGAACATTGCCGCTCATCGTTTTGGGCTGCGTTATGATGAGAAAGTGTAATACTAACACTTGTCCCGTCGGCGTTGCGACACAAGACCCGGTTTTAAGGGAAAGATTCCGTGGAAGAGCAGATTACATAGTTAATTATTTCACGTTTTTGGCTCAGGAAGTCCGCGAATATTTAGCGCAAATGGGCTTCAAAAAACTCTCCGATATTATCGGCAGAACGGATTTAATCAAGTTGAAACCGCAAGAAACAGGTTCAAAAAGCGAAACGTTGGATTTTTCAAGACTTTTGACAAAGAGCGAAGGTCAACTCCATTACGACGGCAGAGA
>JAEEGL016029242.1_pt1 | contig 32480 bp, 30 predicted proteins | sample 9134231 | NCBI WGS metagenome assembly JAEEGL01 (sample SAMN16246548, study PRJNA631951) | gut metagenome | biome: gut microbiome; feature: rumen; material: fiber-attached | host: Bos | place: Iran: Karaj | collected 2018-10
AGAATCAAAAGGCTAAAGCAGAAGAGAAGAGAAAAGAATTGGAAGAGTTTATCCGTCGTTTCTCTGCCAATGTGGCAAAGAGTAAGCAAACAACAAGTCGCAAAAAAATGTTGGAGAAACTTAATGTGGAAGAAATCAAGCCTTCTACAAGAAAGTATCCTGGCATTATCTTCCAGATGGACCGTGAACCTGGAAATCAGATTCTTGAAGTTGAAGGACTGAAAGCTACAATGGAAGACGGTACCGTATTGTTCGACAACGTAAGCTTTACCATAGAGAAAGGCGACAAGGTGGTATTCCTGAGTCACGACCCTCGTGCCATGACAGCACTCTTTGAAATTATCAACGGCAACCGCGAAGCTCAGGCAGGAACTTACAATTGGGGCGTTACCATCACCACGGCATACCTACCAGTTGATAACACAGAATTCTTCCAAAGCGAGCTGAACCTGGTGGATTGGCTAGGTCAGTTTGGTGAAGGAAACGAAGTTTATTTCAAACAGTTCCTAGGCCGTATGCTCTTTAGCGGCGAAGAGGTTCTTAAGAAAGTTAATGTCCTTTCCGGTGGTGAGAAGATGCGATGCATGATAGCTCGTATGCAGTTGAAGAACGCCAACTGTCTGATACTTGACACTCCTACCAACCATCTGGATTTGGAGAGCATTCAGGCTTTCAATAACAACCTGAAGCTCTTCAAGGGAAATATCCTTTTCAGCAGTCACGACCACGAGTTCATTCAGACTGTTGCCACACGTATCATTGAACTGACGCCTAATGGAACAATAGACAAGTTGATGGATTACGATGAGTATATCAGCAGCGAGGCTATCAAGGAACTGAAAGAGAAAATGTACGTTGTATAAAGACTGACAAACAAGCAATTGGCACACTTTTTGTAAAACATTTGTCAGAATAAACATATACACGAAATGAGCGAAGAATTGAAAAACGAAGAACAAAAAGAGCAGCAGGAAACTCAGGAGACTGCTAATGCTCAAGTTGAAACAGATACAAAGAAAGAGGAGAATCAGGAAACAGAGAAAGAACTTTCTGTTGAAGAGCAGTTAGATGCCGCAAAAAAGGAGATTGAAGAACTTAACGATAAACTTCTCCGTAAGATTGCAGAGTTTGACAATTACCGCAAACGTACACTTAAGGAAAAGACCGAACTCATTCTGAACGGCGGAGAGAAGACCATTGTAGCTGTTTTACCCGTTATAGATGACATGGAGCGTGCACTTAAGAATATGCAGAATGCTGACAATGTAGCTGCAGTGCTTGAGGGCGTTGAACTTATCTACAAGAAGTTTATGGACATCCTTGGCAAACAAGGCGTTAGCGTTATTGAGACAAAAGATGCAGACTTTGACGTAGACGTTCATGAAGCTATTGCTCAATTACCTGCTCCCACGGAAGAATTAAAGGGTAAGGTTATGGATTGCACACTTACCGGCTATAAGTTGAATGATAAAGTAATCCGCCACGCTCAGGTTGTGGTAGGGCTTTAATCAGAACTGACATAAATCACGCATTGAACTATGGCAGAAAAAAGAGATTACTATGAGGTTCTTGGCGTATCCAAAAACGCCTCCGACGCAGAAATAAAATCGGCATACAAGAAAATGGCCATTAAATATCACCCAGACCGAAATCCGGGTAATAAAGAGGCCGAAGAAAAGTTCAAGGAAGCCGCCGAAGCATACGATGTCCTGCGTGACCCTCAGAAACGCCAGCAATATGACCAATTCGGATTTGCCGGAATGGGCGGACAGGGTGGTTTCGGAGGAGCCAGCATGAACATGGATGATATCTTCTCAATGTTCGGCGACATCTTTGGCGGTCGAGGTGGATTCGGAGGCTTTGAAGGCTTCAGCGGATTCGGAGGCTTTGGTGGTGGCGGCGGCGGCCATAAAACATACAAAGGAGCTGACCTTAGGCTTAAGGTTCGCCTAACACTTGAAGAAGTAGCTACAGGTGTAACCAAGAAGTTCAAGGTTCGCAAGCACGTAACCTGTACAGCATGTAATGGTACAGGAAGTGCTGACGGCAAAAAAGAAACATGCTCTCAGTGTAAGGGTACCGGAAGTGTTTACAAAACGATCAATTCCATGTTTGGCCGCATGCAGACACAAACCGTTTGTCCTTCGTGTAACGGAACTGGCAGCGTCATAAAGAACAAATGTCCTAAGTGCAACGGCGAGGGTGTCGTTAATGGAGAAGAAATTATAGAAGTTGCCATTCCCGCAGGTGTTGAAGACGGAATGGTCGTAACTGCAAGCGGAAAAGGACATGCAGGAAAACAGAATGGAGTTCCCGGAGACATTCAGGTATTCATAGAGATTGAGCCACACAAAGAGCTTATACGCAACGGACAGAATCTTGAATACAACCTCCTACTTGACCTTCCTACGGCAGTGCTTGGCGGCTCTGCAGAGGTCCCCACCCTTGACGGTAAGGTTAAGATAAAGATTGAAGCAGGTACACAACCTGGAAAGGTTATGCGTCTGCGCGGAAAGGGCCTGCCTGCCGTATCTGGCTATGGATATGGCTATGGAGACCTGATTGTAAATATCGGCGTATACGTTCCTCGTAATCTGAGCAAGGAAGAAAAAGAGATGTTCGAGAAGATGCGCGAGAGCGAAAACATGAAGCCAAAAGCCGAAGAGAAAGAAAGTTTCTTTAGGAAATTTAAGAAGATGTTTGAATGACATATCAGGAAGCAACAACATATCTGTTTACCGCCGCCCCGCTATTCCAGAATATCGGGGCGGGCGCATATAAGGAAGGACTAACCAACACCCACCTGCTGGACAAACACTTTAATCACCCGCATCAAAACTACCGTACGATACACGTAGGCGGGACCAATGGCAAAGGGAGTACCAGCCATACCTTGGCAGCGATTCTTCAGGCACAGGGCTACCGCGTTGGACTATATACAAGCCCACATCTTGTGGATTTTCGTGAGAGAATTCGCGTAAACGGAGAGATGATTCCCCAACAGAGGGTAATTGACTTTGTTGAGAAAGAACGTTCTTTCTTTGAACCACTCCACCCTTCTTTCTTTGAACTGGCAACAGCATTGGCATTTCAGTATTTTGCTGAAATGAAAGTTGATGTAGCCGTAATTGAAGTTGGATTAGGCGGCAGACTAGACTGCACAAACATCATACGGCCCGATCTGTCTATCATTACGAATATCAGCTTGGACCATATTCAGTTTCTTGGTAACACGCTTCCGAAAATAGCTTATGAAAAGGCTGGAATAATAAAACACGACATCCCTGCCATTATAGGCGAGGCAGGTGACAAAGAAGTCAGAACCGTATTTGAAGAAGAAGCAAAAACGGTTGGCACAGAACTTACTTTTGCCGAAGAAGAGCAGGAACTGACGGATTTCAGCTTGTCGTACACCAACGGATACACTTACCAGACAAAGACATATGGTGAACTGCATGGACAGTTGGGCGGTTATTGTCAGGAGAAAAACATCAGAACCATATTAGCAGCCGTTAAACTTCTAAACAAAAATGGATACGACATAGACGCAAAAGCCGTGAAAGAAGGTGTTGCTAATGTCTGCGAGCTAACAGGCCTGATGGGAAGATGGCAAACCTTAGCCACCAACCCTCTTACCATTTGCGACACAGGTCACAACGTAGGAGGGATGCAATACATCACAAGACAGTTACAGGAAACTCCTCATCAAAAACTTCATATAATAATAGGTATGGTGAATGACAAGGATGTAAATACTGTCCTGTCCATGCTGCCTAAGGATGCTGCTTATTACTTCACGCAAGCTTCCGTAAAAAGAGCTATGCCAGTGGAAGATTTTTCTCAAATTGCAGAGAAACACAATCTACACGGGAGTTGTTATGCAAATGTTGGATTAGCATATAGCGCAGCCAAGCAAAATGCAGACAAAAACGACCTTATTTTCGTTGGAGGCAGTACATTTATTGTTGCCGACATGTTAAATAACATACTTTGACGTTTTTTCGTTGTTAATGTGAATTAATTTTTGTCCGTAGGTTTTGTTTTTTGATAAATTCTTTGTAAGTTTGCATATACATTTATCAAAAATACTTTTCATAACCAATGGACAAAGAACTAATTTCCGGATTAAAAAGAGACAACTTTCAGGCTGTTGTTCAGGGTAAGCAAACAGACTTGTATACACTGACCAACAGCAACGGAATGGAAGTAAGCATAACCAATTACGGTGGTGCTATAGTGGCCATCATGGTTCCTGATAAGGAAGGCAAGATGGCCAATATTATACAAGGACATGACAGCATAAAAAATGTCATAAACAGTCCAGAACCTTTCTTGAGTACGCTCATTGGTCGTTATGGCAACCGTATTTGCAAAGGTAAGTTTGTAATGAACGGAAAGGAATACAACCTCGCAGTTAACAATGGCCCCAACCACCTGCACGGAGGCCCGACAGGATTTCATGCACGTGTCTGGGATGCAGAACAGATAAACGACAGCGAGTTGGTACTCCGCTATGTTTCAGCCTACTACGAGGAAGGCTTCCCCGGCGAACTAAACATGACTGTCAAGTACAGCCTTAGCGAAGACGATGAGCTTATCATTGACTATCGCGGAATGACAAACAAGAAGACCGTTGTCAACATGACAAGCCACGGATTCTTCTCATTGGCAGGTATTGCCAACCCTACCCCCGAAGCGTTGAACAACATTCTCACTATCAACGCAGATTTCTTTATTCCCATCGACGAGACAAGCATCCCGACAGGAGAGATCCTGAAGGTAGAAGGTACGCCGTTTGATTTCCGTGAGCCACATACTGTAGGTGAGCGAATTGGCGACACCAGCTGTCAGCAGATTGTCAATGGAACAGGCTACGATCATTGCTATGTTCTCAACAAGCGCGAACCGGGTGAGCTCTCATACGCAGTTAAGTGCGTAGAGCCCAATAGCGGCCGTTGTTTGGAGATGTGGACAACAGAACCAGGCGTTCAGTTCTATAGCAGCAACTGGCACAGCGGTTTTGCCGGTAATGGAGGAGCCACTTTTGGTAAATACAGTGCACTCTGCTTTGAGGCACAGCATTTCCCAGACAGCCCTAATCATGCATATTTCCCCAGTTGTATCTTAAAGCCAGGGGAAGTGTACAAACAGAAAACTGTATATAAATTCAGTGTAGAGAAGTAAGGCGTCTATTCAGAAGAAAAACAAAAATATTCATTTATAAATTATTTCATTTAAATCATGACTCAAACAAAATCTAATAGCAATATTGTTGCTATTATCACAATGTGTTTCATCTTCGCGATGATCAGTTTCGTAACCAACATGGGAGCCCCCTTTGGCAACATTTGGGGTTTCAAGTATGACTTTGCCGCATCATGGGGTAACCTAATGAACTTTACGGCTTACTTGTTCATGGGTATTCCATCAGGTATGTTGCTAAAGAAGATTGGTTACAAGAAGACTGCCTTAGCCGCTCTTGTTGTTGGTATCATTGGTCTCGCCCTGCAGTACGTATCAAGCATTTATGGCGATGATATTTTGGTTAATGAGATGAATGGTCAGCCTATCGCATTGAACCTTTACATTTACCTTCTTGGTGCTCTCGTCTGCGGTTTCTGCGTATGTATGTTAAACACTGTTGTTAACCCCATGTTGAATATGCTTGGTGGTGGTGGTAACAAAGGTAACCAGCTCATCCAGGTTGGTGGTACACTGAACTCTTTGACTGCCACACTGACTCCTATGTTGGCAGGTATCCTCGTGGGCACCGTAACAGCAAACACCAGTATGTCAGACGTATCTCCTCTGCTGTTCATTGGTATGGCTGTCTTTGCTATTTCTTTCTGCATTATCTATTTTGTAACCATTCCAGAGCCCAACTTTGGCGATAGCGGTTCCTTGATGGATTCTATGAAGGGTGCCTTGCGTTTCCGCCACCTTGTGTTCGGTGTTATCGCTATCTTCTTCTATGTAGGTGTAGAGGTTGGTATTCCCATGCACTTGAACTTCTATGTAACAAACATGGGCTTCGAAGGCTCTGCCGCCATCGGTGGAACATTGGCTGCCGCATATTGGTTCATGATGCTCATCGGTCGTTTCAGCTCTACATTCATCAGTGGTAAGGTAAGCACCAAGACACAGATGTCCGTAGTAGCTACCGTAGCCCTCTGCTTACTCTTGGCTGCCATCTTCTTGCCTGAGAGTGTTGCTACAGAGTTCAAGGGTCACGAAATTCCTGTAAAGGTATTCTGTCTGGCAGCTTGCGGTCTCTGTACTTCTATCATGTGGGGCGGTATCTTTAACCTCTCTGTTGAAGGTCTTGGTAAATACACAGAAGCTGCTTCTGGTATTTTCATGATGATGGTTGTTGGTGGCGGTTTGATGCCTTGGCTTCAGGACATCCTTGCCAAGAGCACAGACACCATTACTTCATACTGGCTTCAGGTTGCAATGGTTGCCTACATCCTGTTCTTCGCAGTTATTGGTTGCAAGAACGTCAACAAGGATATCAAAGTAGATTAAAACCTAAACATTATATACTAATATAAGACCCATCACCCCTACTGGTCTTCCCCGATAAAGGGATAAGAGAGGGGCCACAACACTATGAAATTGACAATTGACGATGTTCGCAGTCGCTTCATCAAGCACTTCGACGGCACTACGGGTTCTGTATATGCTTCTCCTGGTCGTATTAACCTTATCGGCGAACACACCGACTATAATAATGGTTTCGTATTTCCAGGCGCTGTTGAGCAAGGTATTATTGCAGAGATAAAGCCCAATGGCACACGTTGTGTACGCGCTTACTCCATCGACCTGAAAGACTACACGGAGTTTTCACTCGATGATGATAAGGGTCCTAAGGCATCTTGGGCGCGTTACATCTATGGTGTATGCCGCGAGATGATGGCACTGGGTGTACCCGTTGAAGGTTTCAATACCGCATTTGCTGGTGATGTGCCTCTGGGTGCTGGTATGAGTTCAAGTGCTGCTCTTGAAAGTACATATGCATTTGCATTGAATGATTTATGGGGCGACAACAAGATAGAGAAGATGGAACTGGCTAAGGTCGGTCAGCGCACAGAACACAAATATGTAGGTGTAAACTGTGGCATCATGGACCAGGCTATCAGTGTTTTAGGAAAGAAAGGTGCTCTGCTTCGTCTTGACTGCCGTAGCGGTGAGTATGAGTATTTCCCCTGGAATCCAAAGGGATATCAACTCATTCTTGTAAACAGCTGCGTTAAGCATGAGTTGAAGGGAAGCCCCTACAATGAGCGCCGTATGCAGTGTGAGCACGTTGCTGAAATTATCAGCAAGACTCATCCCGAAGTAAAGAGCTTGCGCGATGCAAACTATGATATGCTGGAAGAGGTTAAGAGTCAGATTACAGAAGACGAATACAAGCGTGCCCGTTATGTTATTGGCGAGGTTGTTCGCGTACTTACCGTATGCGATGCCCTGCAGAAGGACGACTACGAGCTTGTAGGTAAGATGATGTACGAGACTCACGAAGGACTCTCTAAGGAGTATGAGGTAAGTTGTGAGGAACTTGACTTCTTGAATGATGTAGCTAAAGAAGAAGGCGTTACCGGTTCTCGTATTATGGGTGGCGGCTTTGGTGGCTGTACCATCAACCTGGTTGCAGACGAACTGGCAAATAACTTCAAGAAAGTTGTTGTAGAAAAGTTCCAGGCCAAGTATGGCAAGAAGCCCATTGTCATCGATGTTGTCATTGGTGACGGTGCTCGCAAACTCTGTTAATCATATCTTGTTTAATATCACAAATGGAGTCCCGTACATATGTTCGGGACTCCATTTAATCTTAAATTAATAACATGGCATTATTAGATTGGATTGTCATTGGCGTATTCTGCTGTGCGCTAATCGGCATTGTATTATGGGTCGTTTCACAAAAGAACGACAATTCGACAGACTATTTCCTCGGAGGAAAGGATGCAACATGGATAGCCATTGGTGCATCTATTTTCGCTTCAAATATTGGTTCAGAACATCTAATCGGACTCGCAGGTGCAGGAGCTTCATCAGGTATGGCTATGGCTCACTGGGAGATTCAAGGATGGATGATTCTGATTTTAGGTTGGGTCTTTGTTCCGTTCTATACACGTTCAATGGTTTACACGATGCCAGAGTTTTTGGAACGTCGTTACAACACCCAGAGTCGTACCATCCTCAGTGTTATTTCACTAATCTCATACGTATTGACTAAAGTCGCTGTAACCGTATATGCTGGTGGACTTGTGTTCCAACAAGTGTTCGGTATCAAAGAACTATGGGGCATTGACTTCTTCTGGATAGCAGCGATAGGCCTTGTACTTATTACCGCCCTCTACACTATCTTCGGTGGAATGAAGTCAGTTCTCTACACCTCAGTACTCCAGACACCTATTTTGTTGCTCGGCTCACTAATCATTCTTGTTTTAGGAATGAAGGCATTGGGCAGTTGGGATCAGATGCTCCAACTCTGCGATGTAAAACCCAGCTATGAAGGCTCTACAGGTACAATGATTCACCTTATGCGTTCGAATAGCGACCCACAGTACCCATGGTTGGGTGCTCTCATCGGCTCAGCCGTCATCGGTTTTTGGTATTGGTGTACCGACCAATACATTGTTCAACGTGTACTATCCGGCAAGAATGAGACAGAAGCACGTCGTGGTACCATCTTCGGAGCTTATCTGAAATTGTTGCCCGTATTTCTCTTCCTCATTCCTGGAATGATAGCTTTCGCCTTGCATCAGAAGTATGCCGTCGATGGCGGTTTTCTTCCTCTTTTAGCTGATGGTACTCCTAATGCCGATGCCGCCTTCCCAACCCTCGTAGCCAAGATTCTACCTGCCGGCGTCAAAGGACTTGTAGTTTGCGGCATCCTTGCTGCCCTGATGTCATCGCTTGCCTCGTTGTTCAATAGCTCCGCTATGCTATTCACTATCGACTTTTGGAAACGTCTGAAGCCTCAGACATCAGAAAAGAGCTTGGTTCGCATTGGTCAGACAGCAACTGTTGTCATCGTGATACTCGGTATCCTATGGATTCCCATCATGCGTAGTGTAGGTAACGTTCTATACAATTACCTACAAGACGTTCAGTCTGTACTGGCTCCCGGTATTGCCGCCGCCTTCCTGCTGGGTATCTGTTGGAAACGCGCTTCTGCCAAGGGTGGCATGTGGGGATTACTCTCCGGTATTATCATAGGACTGACTCGATTGGGTGCCAAGGTATATTACAGCAATGCCACAGATGCTCCAGATAGTTGGTTTAAGGCCATATTCTACGACTTCAACTGGTTGTTCTTCTGTGGAGTTATGTTGGTTGTCTGCTGTCTGGTGGTCATCGTTGTATCACTCATCACCGATGCTCCCGAAAAAGAAAAGATACAGGGCTTGGTATTCGGTACATCTACTCCCGATCAGATTGCTGCCACACGAGCCAGTTGGAATAAATGGGATGTAATACATACCATCATTATTCTTAGTATCACAGTTGCATTCTACATTTACTTCTGGTAATCGCTGAACGCGCAAAATAATTAACCCTCAGGATTCTTTCTTGAGGGTTATTTTATACACGTACGGGAACTTATAGCCCAGCCAAGAAAAAAAGATGAACCTTTACGTTGTACCATCATGATACATAATTATAAGATAAGGTAATAAAGCACAGCAGAAAGTTGATAATATAATTGATATTTTATAAATTTGCAGTCAGAATAAAAACTTTAGATAATATGAATAGCATTCAAACTATGAATCGTGCAGCCGATAATATACGAGTTTTGGCTGCAGCTATGGTGGAAAAGGCAAAGAGTGGTCATCCCGGCGGTGCAATGGGAGGCGCAGACTTTATCAACGTTCTATATAGCGAATTCCTGCAATATGATCCCAAGAACCCAACATGGATAGGTCGTGACCGTTTCTTCCTTGACCCAGGACACATGGCTCCCATGTTGTATGCTCAATTGGCACTTATCGGCAAATATTCTTTGGAAGAAGTGCAGCAACTGAGACAATGGGGCTCCCCTACTCCTGGTCACCCCGAGGTTTGTTACCAGCGTGGTATAGAAAACAGTTCCGGTCCTTTGGGACAGGGACATGCCTATGCTGTTGGAGCCGCTATTGCAGCTAAATTCCTTGCAGCAAAGACTGGCAATCCTACCTTCCAGCAGGAAACCATCTATGCATACATCAGTGATGGCGGCATCCAGGAAGAAATAAGCATGGGAGCAGCACGCATAGCTGGAAATTTAGCACTTGACAACCTTATCATGTTCTACGATTCTAATGATATTCAGTTATCAACAGAAACCAGCGTAGTAATGAATGAGGACACCGCAGCAAAATACCGTGCGTTGCAGTGGGAAGTTTTTGAGATTAACGGAAACGATGTAACTCAGATACGTTCTGCCTTAGAGAAAGCAAAAGCCGTCAAAGGAAAACCAACCCTCATCATCGGAAAGACAATTATGGGTAAAGGCGCCCTTAAGGGAGACGGCACAAGCTACGAGCGCAATTGCAGTACACATGGTGCACCTCTTGGAGGAGATGCATTCAGCAACACTATAAAGAATTTGGGAGGAAACCCTGATGCCCCATTCGTAATCTGGCCCGAAGTTCAGGCAATATACGATGCTAGAAAGAAAGAACTGGAAGGTATTGTAGCCAAGCGTTACCAAGAGGAAGCAAACTGGGCAGAAAAGAACATTGAGAAAGCTGAACAGCTCAAGGACTGGTTTGCAAATAAAGTTCCATCTGTTGACTGGACCAGCATCCAGCAGAAAGCTAACGATGCCACACGTAACGCATCAAGTGCCTGCCTCAATCTCATGGCCAAACAGGTTCCCAATATGATTGTTGGTTCTGCAGACTTAAGCAACTCCGATAAGACAGACGGTTTCCTTAAGGGTGGAGCAACCTCCATCACAAAAGACAACTATGCAGGTGGATTCTTCCAGGCTGGCGTAGCCGAGCTCACAATGGCTTGTTGTTGCATTGGTATGGCTTTGCATGGTGGTGTAATAGCTGCATGCGGCACATTCTTTGTATTCAGCGACTACATGAAGCCTGCTATCCGTATGGCTGCACTTATGGAACTGCCCGTTAAGTTTATTTGGACCCATGATGCATTCCGTGTCGGAGAAGACGGTCCTACACACGAGCCCGTTGAGCAGGAGGCACAAATTCGTCTTATGGAGAAACTTAAGAACCATAGCGGACGAAACTCTATGCTTGTTCTACGTCCTGCAGACAGCAAGGCTACTACCGTTTGCTGGCAGTTAGCTATGGAGAATACTAAGTCTCCCTCTGCACTTATACTCAGCCGTCAGAATATTGAGGATTTGCCAGAAGGAAACGACTATGACAGCATAAAGAAAGGTGCATACATTACGGCAGAGAGCGACGAAAAGTTTGATGTCATCCTTGTTGGTAATGGTTCCGAAGTGAGTACACTGGTTGCCGGCGCACGCTTGCTTCGTCAGGAAGGAGTAAAAGTACGTATTGTCAGCGTGCCCAGTGAAGGACTCTTCCGCGAGCAGTCTCAGGAATACCAGCAACAGCTCTTCCCTGCAGGAAGCAAAGTGTTTGGTCTTACAGCAGGACTTCCCGTTAACTTGCAAGGATTCTTAGTTGGTGCACACCCAAGCAGCCGCGTCTGGGGTCTTGAGAGCTTCGGTTTCTCTGCTCCCTACAAGGTGCTTGACCAGAAACTTGGCTTCACAGCAGAGAATGTTTACAATCAGGTTAAAGAATTACTTCAGGCATAACAACACGTTATGAAAGTAGGATTAGCCAGTGATCATGCAGGTTTTGCTCTAAAAGAGCATGTAAAAGAATACCTGACAGCCAAGGGGCTGGAATTTGAAGATTTTGGAACCTATAGTGAAGAAAGTTGTGATTATCCGGATTTCGGTCACGCATTAGGAACTGCCATTGAGGCAGGTAACGTTTATCCAGGCATTGCGATATGCGGCAGTGGTGAGGGCATTAGTATGACGCTCAACAAACATCAGGGTATAAGAGCAGGCCTGTGCTGGATTCCTGAGATTGCACATCTCATCCGTCAGCATAACGATGCCAATGTTCTGGTAATGCCAGGTCGTTTCATCGATAATTCAGAAGCAGATGCCATTATGGACGAGTTCTTTGCTACCTCATTTGAAGGAGGCCGTCACCAAAAACGTGTTGACAAGATACCTTGCAAATAATATGTAACAAAAAAAGGCTTGAGATTGTTTCTCAAGCTTTTTTTTTATCTTATTAACTTATTCTACCTTATCCTTATTATCCAGAACACAGAACTTTGAACAATTGCTCTTATACTCTGGTACAATCTCCTTCATTATCTTTACAATATTCATATCATCGAACTTCTCGGCAGCTTCTATCAAACGATTCTCATCAGCACAGACTATATTGTAGTCATATTCACGAACAGAAGCTATCATAATCTTTGGATGTATCGTTGGCTTGGTACTTTCCATATCAGAAAGCACCTCTTCATACAATTTCTCGCCATCTCTCAGTCCTGTATACTTTATCTCAACATTCTTGGCGCCGGAGAGCTTTATCATTCGCATTGCCAAGTCAGCAATACGCACGGGCTTACCCATATCAAAGACAAAGATTTCGCCACCCATACCCATTGTTCCGGCTTCGAGCACCAGTTTACAAGCCTCGGGAATGAGCATAAAGTAACGAATAATATTAGGATGAGTAACCGTAACAGGACCTCCCTTCTTTATCTGCTCCTTGAAGATGGGAATAACAGATCCGTTAGAACCAAGGACATTTCCAAAGCGTGTTGTTACAAACTGTGTGATTGGCTTTTCTACTCCATCTGCAACAGCTATGGGACAAGTACCTTCTGATATAGTTTTATTCAATGACTGGCAATAGATTTCACAAATTCGCTTAGAGCAACCCATCACATTCGTTGGATTTACAGCCTTATCAGTAGAGATCATCACAAATTTCTTGGTACCATACTTTACGGCAAGGTCAGCAATCACATGCGTGCCATAAATATTATTGTGTACAGCCTGACCAGGATTGTCCTCCATCATAGGAACATGCTTGTAAGCTGCAGCATGGAAAACATAATCGGGACGATGATCATTAAAAATCTTTTCCATATGCTTTTGGTCAGTGATACTGGTAACAATGGTAAAAGACGTGATGTTAGGAAAATCTCGTTCCATCATCAAACGCACCTCATGCATTGGCGTTTCTGCCTGATCTATCAAAACCATTTCGGAAGGGTTATAGACGGCTATTTGTCTAACCATCTCACTTCCTATAGAACCGGCAGCTCCAGTGATCATGATTACCTTACCAGTAAGCAATTGACCTATGGCATCCATATTAACCTCAATCTTGTTGCGTGGCAGCAAATCCTCAATATCAACCTCCTGCAAATATTGATGCTGTAAAGTTGTTTGCCCATTCCACTCCTCAGCCTGAGGTATCATCATGATTTTTATGTTATTGGCAATCAAATCATTGATTAAGTCCTCACGAGTACGGAAATATTCAGCCTCCAATGGACTTACAATCAGTATCTCAGCCCTCTCGTCCTTCATATGCTGAACCAACCGAGGACTGTCATGATGTACAAGAGCCCCCATCAGATATTCAGAATATTTATACTCGTCAGAAGTAACAAAACCAACAACCTTGTACTGCATCGGATTCTGGTTCTGTATGCTCTTGGCCAATCCTACGCCACCCGCATGTACACCATATATGAATACACGCTTGGTAAACGAATCTTGCCTGAATATATCATATAGAATCTTTACTGCAACTCGTAATATTGCCATAAACAACGTAGCTACAATAAACAATCCTATGGACTCTGAAAGCGACAGTGAAATAGTATTGCTTACCAATCCCGTTTTGTCAGCAATTAAGCATGCCAAGTAAGACGTAATTGTTGCCAACATGTTAGCAAAGACAACGTGCCCTAAATCAACGAAGGATGAGTATCTGATTATCCCCGAGTAGGTGTGGAACATCCTAAACCCTAAGATAAAGAATGGCAACAAATTCAGAAGCTTGAATGTCACCATCCAGAATTCATTCATGAAAGACAGCCCATCAAGTTGTAGGAAATAAACTACATATCCAGAAAACAGAACTATGAGGCAATCAAAGAAGAGCAACCCCCAATAAGGCAACGCCTTCTTTGAGAAATACCAGTTAGTTAGGGAAGACAGCCATTTCATCTTGACGAACTTTAATTCTATGGTACTGATTTATAGTATGCTACATACCCCGTCCCTCAAAAAAAACGGAGAAGATGGAATAATCTCGTATTACTCCCACTCTATCGTCGAAGGCGGTTTTGAAGAGATATCGTAGCACACTCTGTTCACACCCTTCACCTTATTTATTATCTCTGTGCTCACCTTTGCCATAAAGTCATAAGGCAAATGTGCCCAGTCAGCTGTCATGGCATCTGTACTGGTCACCGCACGCAAGGCAACAGGATTCTCGTATGTACGTTCATCACCCATAACACCTACGCTTCTAACCTCAGAAAGCAATATTGTTCCAGCCTGCCATATCTGATCATACAGACTAACCTCTATCTCGCCATTCTCCATATTGGCAGGTACACCTGCTGCTAAAACTCTCCGTGCTTCCTCACCACTCAGTTTCACCTTGTACTCACGAAGACCACGGATATAGATATCATCCGCATCCTGCAGGATACGAACCTTCTCGCGGGTTATCGCACCAAGAATACGGACAGCCAATCCAGGCCCGGGGAAAGGATGACGTGTGATAAGGTGCTCAGGCATTCCCAACTCACGTCCTACTCTACGTACCTCATCTTTGAACAACCACTTCAGAGGCTCGCAGAGAGAAAGATGCATCTCTTCTGGCAGACCACCTACATTATGGTGGCTCTTTATAACCTTACCTGTTATGTTAAGACTCTCAATACGATCAGGATAGATTGTTCCCTGAGCCAGCCATTTGGCATCAGTAATATTCCTTGCCTGCTCGTTGAAGACTTCTATAAAGTCACGACCGATGATTTTACGTTTCTTCTCGGGCTCAGTAACACCATCAAGGTCTGACAAGAACTTCTCGCTGGCATCAACACCTATAACATTCAGACCTAAGCACTCGTAATCACGCATCACATCTGTGAACTCATTCTTACGAAGCATGCCATGATCTACAAAGATACATGTCAACTGGCTACCGATAGCTCTGTTCAACAATACAGCACATACGCTACTGTCAACACCACCGGAAAGACCAAGGATTACTCTGTCTGTTCCTATCTGCTCACGCAACTCACGTACTGTTGTTTCTATGTAGTTAGCTGCAGACCAATCTTGTCTGCCACCGCAAATATCAACAACAAAATTCTTCAGCAAGAGAGTACCCTGAACACTATGGAATACCTCCGGATGGAACTGAACACCGAAAACAGGCTTTCCACCCTTAAACGATGGGATATAATAAGCTGCATTCTGAACTTGCTGAGTGCTTGCTGCAACTTGCGCTCCTTCAGGAATAGCAGTAATGGTATCGCCATGTGACATCCACACCTGACTATTGTCGTCAAATCCCTTGAACAAAGGACAGTCCTTATCGATAGTTGTCAAGTTCTGACGGCCATACTCACGGCTACCTGCCGGCTCTACATTACCTCCGTTATTATAAGCAATGTACTGAGCTCCATAGCAGATTCCCAGAACTGGGAGTTTGCCTATGAACTGGCTCAAGTCCACCTTAAAGGCCTCTGGATCATAAACACTGAAGGGACTTCCTGCCAAAATAACACCTATGACATCGGAGTCACCAACTGGAAACTTATTGTAAGGGAGAATTTCACAGAAAGTATCCAATTCACGCAATCTTCTTGCTATAAGTTGGGTAGTCTGTGAACCAAAATCTAAAATTATAACTTTTTGTTGCTGCATATGCGGCCTACCTTCATTTATTTGCAACGGCAAAGTTACAAAGAATAATCTAATCATTGTTAAAATAATCATATTTTTTCCATTAATCCATAACTTTTTCCCCATAATAGTGGCTTAGCATTACAAAAAATCGTATCTTTGCCAAATACAAACATCGACTTTATTGATAAAATATGGAAACAAAGCACAAGAATGACGCAGTAGTCATTATTCCTACATATAACGAAAAGGAGAACATAGAAGCCATCATCAGGGCTGTCACTAGTCTTGAGAAAGGATTTGATGTACTTATCATAGACGATGGAAGTCCCGACGGGACAGCTCAGATTGTCAAAGACCTGATGAACTCAGAATTCCAAGACCGCCTGTTTATTATTGAAAGAAGCGGGAAATTGGGACTTGGAACGGCATATATCAGAGGTTTCCAATGGGCTATAGAGGAAAAATACGATTACGTCATAGAAATGGATGCTGACTTCAGTCACAATCCTGCCGACCTACCCCGCCTCTATGCAGCATGCCACGATGACGGATATGACGTTTCCGTGGGTAGCCGATATGTTACTGGGGTGAACGTTGTCAACTGGCCTATAGGTCGTGTATTGATGAGCTATTATGCTTCAGCCTACGTACGTACCGTATTAGGAATATCCCTCCGAGACACTACTGCCGGCTTTGTTTGCTATAAGCGCCAAGTGCTGGAAGCCATCGATCTTGAGCATATCCGCTTCAAGGGCTATGCCTTCCAGATTGAGATGAAGTACACGGCAGTCCAACTAGGATTCAAGGTTAAAGAGGTTCCTGTCATTTTTGTGAATCGCGAATTAGGAACCAGCAAGATGAGCGGCGGCATTTTTGGCGAAGCTCTCTTTGGCGTCATCAAATTAAGATTAGGAAAAGTCAGAAAAAAGGCTTAAATGAATTTCGAGATTAAGGATGTTGTAGTTGTCAACGAAGGAGAGATTTTCCTTGGTTCTGTTGTTGTTGAAGATGGCATAATCTCCAAAATAACTAAATACGAGCAACCTTTAAGCCAAAAGGATTTTAGGGAAAAAACTTTCCTGCTTCCTGGTGTTATAGACGATCACGTACATATGCGCGATCCGGGCCTTACGCACAAGGCCGACATGGATACGGAAACTCGCGCGGCAGCAGCCGGAGGCGTTACCACCGTACTGGATATGCCTAACGTCTCTCCACAAACCACCACCCTTTCTCTCTTAGAAGAACGCTATAAGATGGCTGCCCAAAAGTGCCACGTCAACTATGGTTTCTTTTTAGGCGCCACAAACGACAATCTACAGGAAATCCGCAACGTGGATATTCACAGTGTTCCTGGTGTCAAGCTCTTCATGGGTAGCAGCACAGGCAACATGTTGGTAGATAAAGAGGAAGCGCTCAGGAACATCTTCCGCCATTGCCCCACCCTGCTGATGACACATTGCGAGGATACCAATCGCATCAATCAGCGAATGGCAGAGGCTAAATCATTATACGGCGAAGATCCTGACGTAATCCACCATCCAGAGATTCGCGATGCGGAGGCCTGTTACCTAAGTACGGAATTAGCAGTCAAGCTTGCCAAAGAAACGGGCGCACGACTGCATGTAGCCCATTTGACTACAGCCAAGGAACTGAATCTTTTCTCCCCCAACGACAAACAGATAACAGCCGAAGCCTGCGTAGCTCACCTCCTCTTCTCAGATCAGGATTACGCAACCCTTGGCACACGCATCAAATGTAATCCTGCCATCAAGAGCTCTGCAGACAGACAGGCACTCCGTCAGGCACTTACAGATAGAAGAATCTCTGTTGTAGGAACAGACCACGCGCCTCATCTGCTTAGCGAAAAAGAAGGCGGATGCTGCAAAGCCATGAGCGGAATGCCAATGGTTCAGTTCAGCCTTCCGGCTATGTTGAGCCTTGTGGACGAAGGTGTTCTTACCATCCAGCGTATGGTAGAACTTATGTGCCATAATCCCGCCCGTCTTTTTGGAATAGAGAAACGCGGCTTCATACGTGAGGGTTATCATGCCGACTTGGTTTTGCTTCGGCCCAATAGCCCTTGGCAGGTAAAGAAGGAGATTATACAAAGCCGTTGCGGATGGAGTCCGTTGGAAGGCAGAAGTTTCAATTGGAACATTGAAAGCACTTACGTAAACGGTCAACTTGTTTGGGACGGGAAGCAGGTAAACACCGCAGTCTTAGGGCAAGCAGCCAAATTCAATTAAGCTTTAAGGAACTTCCTAAGAAAGTCTTCCTTAACCCCTCTGCGCTTAGCATAATCCTGAAGTTGATCATCCCCCACCTTGCCAACAGAAAAATGACAAGTTGCAGGATGTGAGAACATAAAACCACAGGTACTGGCATGAGGAATCATAGCACCATTCTCTGTCAACTCTATGCCCAGAGAAGGGAAATCCAACAAATCAGAAAGCAAGAAACAAATGCTTTGGTCGGGCAATGAAGGATAGCCTACGGCAGGACGCTTACCCTGATACTTCTCAGAAAAGAGTTCTTCTATAGTCAGATGCTCGTCAGGAGCATATCCCCACCATTCGCGCCTTGTCTGCAAATGACCCAGTTCGGCAGTAGCTTCAGCCAGACGGTCGGCAACCAGACTATCTTCAAGCCCCTTGATTGGAATAGTATTGGGGACGGTACTGGCAAAGACGCCTATCTTGTCAGGGATGCCAGAAGACCGTGGACGCACAAAATCGGCTAAGCAAAAACAAGGTTTCCCTTCATCGGCATTTTGCTGGCGAAGGAAAGGAATCCGCTGTCCAGATTCGAGAAGGACAATATCTTCACCATCTGAATTAGCATCAAAAAGCCCAACACAAAAAGTTGTGCAATAACCAGCCTCATCCCATTTACGCAGAAGTTGCTGTGCCTCATCAAAGAGCTTCATAGCCTGTTCTGCCCGCCCCCTCTCATCTTCAGGAAAGGCCTGCAGCCAGTTCTGTCTGCATGCCACACATCCGTGCACCTTAGCTATACTGCTATAACGGGCAGGAAAACCCCATGCGTGAAAGAAATAAAGCCAGTTTACATAACTGGCTGCTTCGTGAATAGTATATCGATGGGTATATATCATTGATCAGGATTCTCTACAAAGCCTTGATACTTCTTCGGCAATGCCGACATGACTGTCTGATAACTCTCTTCCAAAACATCCTTTATTTCATCCACATCTTGTGGTTTCGGAAGGATAGGTTCATGAATGACGAGTCGTAAGGGATGCCATGTGACAAAGTTAAATCCTTTCTGCCGAGACAAGACATCAAAAGAGCCGTCAATGGTGACAGGAACTACAGGCAGCTGCAACTGATGAGCCATTTGGAACGCCCCTCTGCGAAACTTACCCATATGACCGGTAAACGTACGTGCTCCCTCAGGGAAAACCACCAGGCTGATGCCGCCGCGCAATACCTTTCTTCCTTGTTCACAAGTCGCATTAATAGCCTTTGGGCCGCTCTTATCCACCATCACGTGCCCTGCTCTCTCACAGGCCTTACCTACCAAGGGGATTTTACGCAAGGATTTTTTCATCATCCATCTGAAATTCCTGCCCAAAAAGCCATAAACCAGAAAAATATCAAAAGCCCCCTGATGATTGCTCACAAAAATATAAGACTGGTGTTTTTCCAGATGTTCCCTTCCCTCTACCTTAACAGGAAGCAAGCAAACCCAACACATCAACCGGCTCCAGACCATAGGAGGATAGTACCCAATCCATGCAGGCCAGATGGGACCTAATAATATTACGGTTACTGCACAAAGAATAGTTGCTGTCAAGAGAATGGGAGCAGCAATAAACAACTGGTAAAACCAATACAGATATTTCATACAGGGATAATTAATACTGACGCAACTTTTCCATATTACTCTCTGCCGCCTTTATGTACTCCTTCACGTAGGGGTGATTCATAAAGTATGGAGGAGCCTGCGAGATAATTTCCTCAATTTGTGGATTCAAGATAGGATATTGGAAACCGCTGGTCATTATCATAAAGACACCCGGGCCTAACACATTATTATAATTGGAACGGATGAAACGAGTTATCAACTTATCATTCTCCATTTCCAAATCACGAGCCTGCTGCCCCAACTTCAGGAGAATCTGGTCGTGATCTATGCCGTTCATTATCATCTGCGACTCCAGATGTGGCAATTCTGCTATACGGGCATCTATCTGAGACTTCTTTTGTATGAAACTGGAAAGGCTGTCATTCAGCGGGGTACCTGTTGCACTTTGAATACTCTCGTCAATACGTACACTGACATCACCATTCTCCAACACTACAGGCATAACGCTATTATCATCAAGAAAGACATTTGCCATCATCACAGAATCCATAACTCCGCGGAATTTGAACCTACCATGAATCACTCTGGAGGAATCTATGGCACACATGTTATTTTCCTTGAAAACTCTGAGATATAGCATTCTGCCCTCCAATCCTTCCACATCGGATGACCCAGAAACAAGATATTGATCTGAGCATGAGGCAAACGTAACAGCCCCTAAGATTAAAGAGATAAAAAACTTCTTCATATCACACCTTAACATTCGGTAATACAAAGATAGGGAAAAAGAAGGTACATAGGCTAACTTTTAGAACTAATTAAGACTTTTTTGCCTTTTGTAATGCATTGGGAATACGCCATGCGGTATATAATTCCAGCACACAGCCTATTGCCAAAGCCACAACCCACTCATTTCTGCGAGCAAATCCATACTGATAAACCTGCATACTCATACAGACAGCTGTACCCAAGAACATCAGACAGGCAAACAGTTGCTGACGACGCAACCGAATGACATTCAGGTCATTTCCATCATATACTGCACGCAACTGCATCAAGCAGAAAAACATGGCACCAATAGCATAAATATATAATGAAAGCGCTGCATTGAAAATGTGAAGAGCAACACCAACGAGCATCAGAATAGCTCCTATACGAAAAAGCAGATTCTCCAGGAAAGTAAGTTCACGTATCATAAACCTATTCAAATAGCAGAATCCGTTGTCAACTCATCCGAAGCATCACCCTCGGCATCCCTTATCACAAAAACATCCTCCCCAGGACGTTTCATAAAATATCTCTCGCGTGCCATTTTCTCTACACTCTTAGGGTTTTCCTCCATCTCGCGCAACTGACGGTCAGCCGTCTCATACTGAGCTTTGTAAGCTTCTATTTCACTCCTCAACTGCCCCATCTTACTGCGACGGGCAAACCTATGCATAAAGCTGTTATCATCAATAAACCCCACAATGAGGATTATAAAAAAGATAACCACCATATACTTATGACGGCGTATAAATAGAAAGACGAAATTTAATCGGCTCATAGTCTTGGCGCAAATTTTAAGCAAAGGTAGAAAAAAATATGGTCACTTATAATAAGAAGCCACTTTTTTTTCATATTTTTGCACAAAACTATAGACAGAATGGAAGAATACATTGTATCTGCACGAAAATACAGACCCCTGAATTTTGATGCTGTGGTGGGTCAGCGTGCACTCACCGCAACACTGAAGAATGCTATTGCCTCAGGTAAGTTGGCACATGCCTACCTATTCTGTGGGCCAAGGGGTGTCGGCAAGACGACTTGTGCACGTATCTTTGCCAAAGCCATCAACTGCCTTTCCCCCAAGGACGGTGGTGATGCCTGTGGCCAGTGCGAAAGTTGTATGGCTTTCGACCAGCAACGTTCTATGAACATACACGAACTGGATGCTGCCAGCAACAACTCCGTTGAGGATATTCGCGAACTGACAAAGCAGGTTCAGATTCCACCACAGATCGGCAAGTATAAGGTCTTTATCATTGATGAGGTGCACATGCTTAGCGCCTCAGCTTTCAACGCCTTTCTGAAGACCTTGGAGGAACCGCCATCGTACGTTATTTTTATTCTTGCCACAACAGAAAAGCATAAGATTCTTCCTACAATTCTTAGCCGCTGTCAGGTTTATGACTTCCAGCGAATGACCACACAGCTGACTGTTGATCATTTGATGTATGTCGCTCAGAAAGAAGGATATACCGCAGAACCAGAGGCCTTGAGCCTTATTGCCGAGAAGGCGGATGGTGGTATGCGCGATGCCCTGAGTATCTTTGACCAGATGGTCAGCTTTACTGGCGGCAATATCACCTACGAACAGGTGGCTAAGAATCTGAATGTACTGAGTACGGAATACTACTTCCAACTGGTAGATTACTTCCTGGCAGGCAATGTACAATCAAGTCTCCTTCTGTTAAACGACGTTCTGAACAAGGGCTTCGACGGAGGCAACTTCATCAATGGACTTGCCACCCATCTGCGCAATCTTTTGGTAAGTCAGGATGACGTAACGCTGCCTTTGCTGGAGATGAGCGATAAGATGCGCGCCAAGTACCAGGAGCAGGCAAAAAAATGCAAGACAAAGTTTCTCTATCAGGCCATCAAACTCTGCAACGATTGCGACCAAGCCTACAGAACCAGCAGGAACAAACGCTTGCAGGTAGAGATCTGCCTCATTCAGGCATCTCAGTTAACAGAAGAAGATGTGCCTGACGCGGGGCGCCGCCCTGCCAAGATACTAAAACCCATTTTCACTAAGCCGGCTGCAAAGTCTCAGACAGCAGCCAGTGCTCCCGTTGTTACAACAAAACCTGTTGCAACCGTTACGCCTCAACCTCAGCAGCCAAAGCCCCAAGTACAGGCTCCCACGGTATCCAAGCCCAACATCAAAGAGCCGAAAGTCATCCTTCGTAAGGTTAGCTTCAAGCATTTTGGGAACAAGGCGACCGAAAGCCAAACGGAGGATAAGGTACAAGAGACTCAAACAGAGAAGGTAACTGTCAACAAGCCCCTTGAAGATATATCACTAAAAGAAGAGTGGTTTGCTTATGTAAACCAGCTTCCACGTGAGCAAATGGCTATAGCACAACGCATGCGCATGCTACAACCAGACATCACGGGGCCGTCTTCTATCGAGATTACCGTCAATAGTCCTCAGATTATCAACGAGTTGAACGAGCTGAAGGCGGACATGGAAAAATACCTTCGTCCACGCTTGCAGAACAATGAATTAAGTATGTCCTTCCGACTAACCGAACAAGAGACAGCTCAACGCAGTTACAGCAAGCAAGAATACCTTCAGGAACTGGAGAAGATGAACCCCTCCCTTACCAGTCTGATAAAGGAATTGGAGTTGGAATTCGACTAAAGGTCGTGATGCAGTAGCCTGAACTCAGCCATCTCGGCATACTTGGTTCCTGGACGTCCGTAGTTGGCATACGGATAAATGCTGATTCCACCCCTTGGCGTAAAGATACCAGTAACCTCGATGTATTTGGGGTCCATAAGCTTAATCAGATCCTTCATAATCTTGTTTACGCAGTCTTCGTGGAAATCGCCATGATTGCGGAAGCTGAAAAGATAAAGTTTCAAACTCTTACTCTCCACCATCCTCTTGTCGGGCAGATAGTTGATGCGTATCTCGGCAAAATCCGGCTGACCTGTAATGGGACACAGGCTGGTGAACTCTGGACAGTTGAACCTCACCCAATAGTCATTCTCAGGGTGTTTGTTCTCAAAAGATTCCAACACCTCGGGCGCATAATCACTCTTGTACTCGGTCTTGCGGCCTAATGCCGACAATCCTTCATTTTCTCTGCTGCTCATATGTCTCTAATCCTTTTCTTCTTAACTGACAAGCCGGACAATGTCCGCATCCATCCCCCTGAATACCGTTGTAGCACGTCAGCGTCTTATACCTTATTATATCCATCACGCCCATCTCATCGGCCATCTGCCATGTCTGGGCTTTGTCCAACCACATCAGGGGCGTATGAATCCTGAACTGCTCATCCACTGCCAGATTCAGCGTTACATTCAGACTCTTTATGAAACTATCCCTGCAATCGGGATATCCGCTAAAATCCGTCTGGCTGACTCCTGTCACCAAATCATAAATACCCTTATTTCGGGCATATACAGCAGCTATGGAGAGGAAGAACATGTTTCTGCCAGGCACAAAAGTCGAAGGGAGTCCACCTGCCGGCTTCTCTTCCTCTATCTGTAACGAGGTATCCGTCAGGCTGCATCCTGTGCTCAACTGGGATATAAAACTGACATCCATGCAATCCCATTCCACACCGGCTTCCTTGGCAAGCTCCCTTGCCAAATCCACTTCCTTCACGTGTTTCTGTCCGTAGATGAAACTTAGAGCAACCACACGTTTGAAATTTTGTTTCGCCCAGTACAGGCAGGTAGAACTGTCTTGTCCACCAGAGAAGACCACCAAAGCAGATTCGCCTATCATAGTTGGAAAATATTTATCGGGTTATAAGATTCGTTACGGTCGTAAACGTCCGTATCCTCATGGCGCTTCACCCAATTCACCACACGGATGGTAACTGGCAGCACCACTATCTCGTACAATGTCTTTGTAATTACCTGCAAGATCATCAGTTTAATCAAATCCCGGAAAGGCACCAACCCTCCAAAAGCCAAAGGAAAGAATATCAGGCTGTCTGCCCCTTCGCCCCACAGCGTACTGACTACGGCACGACGCGAGAAATGTTTACCCTCATCGGAAACCTTCATTACACTCATCACATAAGCATTGATGAGACTTCCCACAAGGAAAGCCACAAATGAAGCAATGGCGATACGCGGTGTCAATCCGAAGACAAAATTAAAGTGTTCCTCGTGCTCCTTCCAGAAATCTGCTGCAGGCAGTATGACAGCCAGCTGTCCCAACCCTACCACCAGGAAGTTCATCAGAAAGGCCATCCATATTACGAACCTGGCCTTACGATAGCCCCACACCTCAGCAATACAGTCGTTCAGAATGTATGAAATAGGGAAGCACAGCACGCCGGCCGTCATGGTAAAACTTCCGAATTGTAATATCTTTGATTCCAGCAGGTTACTTGCGATAAGGCAAGTACAGAACAGTATCCCCATATACATAAAGGATGCTGATACCGTTTTATTCTGTTTCATACTTCTTGTTTTGTTTTAAAAGAGGTTACCAAGCACTCTTTGCATTATCTTTTCCGCTGCAAAGGTAGGCAAAAATAAACAGACCGACAAGCTAATCTGCAAAAAATCAGAATTCCATCCCTAATCTTTCATTCCTTCCCTACCTCTCTTCCATTAGTTCCCCTGATGGTTACAACTTGTTACCTTCTGGGTTATAACTTGTTTCCCACGTGGTTACAAACTGTCACCCTCTGGGTTACAAACACTTAGCAAAACAACAGATTCTTCAGGATTAACCCCGGAAGGATTTTGAATTGCCGTATTATATGTGTATCTTTGCACTAGAAACAACCAATAAGCCTATCAGTCAACAAAAGAATGAATATCACAAATCAAAAGCGCGAAGAGAAATTCGCTGAGAAAGCCGGAAACGGATATGGCATCTGCCTATCGCAAATATGTCCCAAGAGAGAACACTGCCTGCACTGGATATTGCGTACATATACCCCAAAGGATCTATACTACGCCCAGACAGTAAACCTCAACAATCCACAAACACAAACCCCGGACTGTCCTTTGTTCCGCAGCGACCAGCCACTGCGCATGCCGCTTGGCATCTCTAACATATACTACGACATGCCCGAACGTATTGCCAAGCCACTGAAACAGCATCTTATCAGCTACTTCAACCGCAAGCGCTACTACGAATACAACAGAGGCTCGCGTCCCATCCACCCAGAGCACGAGCAATACATCCTTCAGGCTGTAAAAAGATACGGATGGGACAAGCCCGTAACATTTAACAGCTACGTGGAAGACTATCTTTGGTAACCATTCGTCACAAAATCATAAAAAATTAAAAAAAGAGCCTGCGGGAAACAACGATTTGTAATAAAATCATATTTTTGCAGTTGAAATCCTTAGAAAACATGAAACAGACACTATACATTATCTATATAGTCATCTCCATCTTGACGATTAGCTGCACAGGCTGTGATATAAAGGATGCTGCAATAGAGAGTTCTACTCAGGGCGGGTTCATTCAAGTTATGGGCGAAGCCGACTCGCTCTACAACCGCATGCAGTTCCGCGATGCCTACAACCTGTAACTCGAATGCAGACAATGCCCTGTGGTGGAGCGACATCTATTCTATCAGCGGGCCTGGTGTCACCAACCACGCTGTTACACTGGAAATCGGGCAGACCCAGCAACTGTCGGCAACGCCGGACACCAAGGGACTGGACTGGTTCTCGAACAACGAGAAAGTGGCTACCGTCTCGGAAGACGGACTGGTAACGGCCATTGCCCTGGGTCAGGCGTATATCACGGTCTATCCCAAGGAATTTGAAAGCAGTGCCAACGGTAACTATATCGTGGTTACGGTTGTAGACAAGAGCGTAGGCTTCGTAGACGACAATATTGACCAGTCTGAGGCCGAATAACACTGGATTGCTTTCAGGATAGCTTGTTCCGCACTCCCTGGCTTCGCATGAAGCTGGGGAGGTTTCTTTTATAGAAGGGGGACGAACCAAACAGAAGGAGGATGCAACACGCATCCTCCTTCTATTCTCCAAGCGGAGAGACAGGGATTCGAACCCTGGGTACCCGTAAGAGTACGCCGCATTTCGAGTGCGGTCCATTCGACCACTCTGGCATCTCTCCATTGGTCAAAGCAACTGCAAAATTACGTCTTTTGCAGCAAAAAGCAAAGAAAAAAAGTAGAAAAATCAGAGACTTTCCAAAAAAAGACGGGTGACGGAGAAACTCTTGTCGGCCATCGTCTGCCAGAAGTTGAGGTACGTCTCGAAGTGTGCCTCGGCCCCCGGTGTATCACTGATGATACGGAAGCTGACAAAAGGAATAGCATACAGATGGCACACATGTGCTATCGCTGCCGACTCCATGTCCACAGCCATCCCATCGGGATAAGCAGCCTTTATGGTGTTCAGCTGGTCACGATTGGTAATAAACTGATCGCCCGTGCATATCAGTCCGGGTACAATGCGGATATCCGTCTCCAAAGACTGAGCTTTCTCTACCATTCCCTTATCGCTATCGAAGAAACGGGGCAGTCCCTGCACCTGACCGGGATCTACATCATCGCCACACGAAACATCGTGATAGCATGTCTGGGTGCTGACCACTACATCCATAACCTTCAGGCACGCATCTATTCCGCCAGCCACACCTGTGCTGACAACAGCGTCTGGCTTAAAACGGATAATCAGATTAGTAATGCCCGTAGCGGCATTCACCTTTCCAATGCCACACTGCAGCAGCACAATGGTCTTTCCTGCCAACTTTCCAATCAGGAACTCCTGCGGTCCTATTTTCTCTGTTTTAGTATCCGTCAGAATTGAAGCTATTTGCTTGTATTCTACGCTCATAGCTGTGAGCACACCTACTATCTTTCCCATATTCTATGTTTTATTGGCACAAAAATACATTTTTTTTCTCTGCAAGCCAACTTTTGCAACTCATTTGCAACGAATACTGCGTATTTTTGCACCCAGAAAGATAAAACAACAGAAAAATATGAACGTACTATTAGACATTCTTAAAGAGGTTTGGGTGCTGACCAACGAGATGTCACCCTACCTATTGCTGGGTTTCCTTTTGGCAGGACTCATGCACGAATTTCTCCCCAGCACCTTGTACACGAACCATCTGGGCAAGAACAACTTCCGGTCTGTATTTCTGTCCGCGCTCTTCGGTGTTCCCCTACCCCTCTGCTCCTGCGGTGTCATCCCCACAGCCATGGGACTCCGTCGCGAAGGTGCCAGCAAGGGAGCTACCGTTTCCTTCCTGATAGCCACACCACAGACAGGCGTTGACAGCATCATTGCCACCTACAGCCTTATGGGCCTGCCCTTTGCCATCATCCGTCCCATAGCAGCCTTCCTGACCGCCATATTGGGAGGAACGTTGGTAAACAAGGTAGAAGCCCCCTCCCCGCTCCCCCTTTGGGGGAGTGCCCCAAAGCAAAACAACCAAGAAGGAAAAAATAAGACCCTCCCCCAAAGGGGGAACTTGGAGGGGGCTTTCCGCTATGCTTTCATCGAGATGATGGAAGATATTGGCAAATGGCTGGTGATAGGCCTTGTTATTGCAGGAATCATCACCGCAGCGGTACCCGACTCTTGGTTCACCGCCTTCCAGGGCAACACGCTATACAGCATTCTCTTTGTGCTCCTGTTCAGCATACCTATGTACCTGTGTGCCACAGGAAGCATCCCCATTGCATTAGCCCTGATGATGAAGGGTCTTACTCCTGGGGCAGCACTGGTACTCTTGATGGCAGGCCCTGCCAGCAATGTAGCCAGCATCCTTATTATAAATAAGGTATTAGGGCGTAAGACACTGGCCATCTACCTATTCTCCATCATAGCAGGCGCCATAGCCTTCGCCTTGGGTATCGATTATCTGTTGCCTGCCGAGTGGTTCACTGCCCCCCTTGCATGCATGCAGGAATGCTGTGCCGAGCAGCCAGGCTGGTTCAGCGTCCTCTGCACCATCCTCATGATTCTGCTACTCATTCATGCTCTCAGCCCCTACAAACTCATAGGCGGACATCACCACCATTGTCATTGCCACGATTGCGAAGAGGAGGATTCCCACTGCGAAGCCCCAATTCTCAATTCTCAATTTTCATCTCTAAACTCTCAACTCTCAACTCTAAACTATAAAATCAAAGGAATGACTTGCCACCACTGTGCTGCCAATGCTCAGAAGGCCATAGCATCTGTCGAGGGAGTAGAGCAAGTTACCGTCTCCCTGGAGGAAGGGCTGGCACATGTTACTGGCAATTTTCAGGAAGAAGATATCCGTAAAGCTGTAGAAAGTATAGGATTTGAAGTAGAAAAGTAAGCAAAACAAGACATTTCTTCACTATACTGCACAAAAAAGATAGGCTATTATTTGGCAGATTGAAAGAACTATTGTACCTTTGCCGTGCAAAATATAAGAAAAAAGCTATTTATGGCACATAATGGTAACTTTTTTAACGGCTATTATTTTTACTTTTACTTTAGCAAACTGAAGTAGAGCGGGTCGTTATATGTGCTAAATAACATTAAGGTATAGAACAAAAGAAACAAGCAATAAGGTCCCGCTCCGAAAAGAGCGGGATTTTTTTTTAAGGCAAAAAGATGAGACGAATAGCAATACAAGGCATCAAGGGAAGTTTCCATGATATAGCTTCGCACCGCTACTTTGAAGGTGAAGATCTGGAACTTATCTGCTGCGACACATTCGAGCAGGTCTTCCGTCACCTGAAAGAAGACAAGGATGCTGCCGCACTGGTAGCTATAGAGAACACCATAGCAGGCAGTCTGCTTCACAACTACGAATTACTGCGCGAAAGCGGAATGACCATAGTAGGAGAACATAAACTGCGTATCAGCCACAGCATCATGTGTCTGCCTGAGGATGACTGGAAAGACATTACAGAAGTGAACTCTCACCCCGTGGCGCTGATGCAGTGCCGTAATTTCCTCTCTGAGCACGATATGAAGATAGTGGAAGTAGCAGACACGGCAGGTGCTGCTGCCAACATCAGCCAGAAACAACTGCACGGCCACGCTGCCATCTGCCACAAGGATGCAGCAAAAATCTACGGCATGAAGGTGCTGCAGGAAGGTATTGAGACCAACAAACACAACTTTACACGTTTTCTTGTTGTCTGCAATCCGGAAAAAGCACACTCGCTTCGTAAATTTGAGGAACTGAACAAGGCCAGTCTGGTCTTTACCCTCCCCCACGAGGAAGGAAGCCTCTCTGCCATACTGAGTGTGCTGTCGTTCTACAAACTCAACCTGACAAAAATCCAATCGCTCCCCATCATTGGCAAGGAGTGGCAATATATGTTCTATATCGACCTCTCATACAACGACTACACACGTTACAAGCAGGCCATCAACGCCATTACCCCACTTACCAAGGAGCTCAAACTATTAGGAGAATACAGAAATGGAAGAGAAACAATTTAATATACAGCCAGCCGACAGACTGGCAAGCGTACAGGAATACTACTTCAGCCGAAAACTGAAAGAGGTGGCTCAGATGAATGCCCAGGGGCTGGACGTCATATCACTGGGAATCGGAAGTCCCGATATGCCTCCCTCACAGCAAACCATTGACACGCTGTGCCGCGAAGCCCAGAACCCCACAGCTCACGGCTACCAGCCTTACGTAGGAATACCCGAGATGCGTCAGGGAATGGCAGACTTTTACAAGCGTTGGTATGGTGTGGAACTGAACCCAAGCACAGAGATTCAGCCTCTCATCGGCAGCAAGGAAGGTATCCTGCACGTGACATTAGCTTTCGTGAACCCCGGCGACAAGGTGCTGGTACCCAATCCCGGCTACCCCACCTATACATCGCTGAGCAAACTGCTGGGAGCAGAAATCGTAAACTACGACCTGCTGGAGGAGAACAACTGGCAGCCTGACTTCGAGGCATTGGAACAGATGGACCTGAGCGGTGTGAAACTCATGTGGACCAACTATCCCAACATGCCAACAGGTGCCAGTGCCACGATGGAGCTGTTTGAGAAACTAGCCAGCTTTGCACGCCGTCACAATATTGTGGTAGTAAACGACAATCCTTACAGCCTTATCCTGAACGAGCATCCGATAAGCCTCTTGCAGGTACCCGGTGCCAAAGAGTGCTGCATAGAATTCAACAGTATGAGCAAGAGCCAGAACATGCCTGGATGGCGTGTAGGATGGATCTCTACCAACGCGCAGTTTATCCAGTGGATTCTGAAGGTGAAGAGCAATGTAGATAGCGGTATGTTCCGCCCCTTGCAGTTAGCAGCTGCTGAGGCCTTGCACAATCCCGATGAGTGGCATGCCAACTACAACCGCGAGGTGTATGGTCGTCGTCGTGCCATAGCGGAAGAAATTATGAAGACCTTAGGCTGCACATTCGATGCCAAACAGGTGGGCATGTTCCTGTGGGGACGTATCCCTGACAGCTACAGCGACGTAGAGGAGCTGACGGAACGAATCCTTCATGAGGCTCGCGTCTTCATTACTCCTGGCTTTATCTTCGGCTCCAACGGCAAACGCTACATCCGCATCAGCCTGTGTGCCAAGGAAGAGAAGCTGCAGGAAGCACTTCTTAGGATAAAATCCTTAAAGTGAAACAGCCTCACCCCTAACCCGAACTCCGTCGCGAATGGGGATTCGCTCCCCTTTGTGGGGCCGCAGCCACATTCAGTGGCTACTCTAAAGGCCCCAGTCGCTCCGAAAGGCGAGGGAAACAATGAACTGATCATTTGGGTTTAGCTCCCTCTCTTTTCGGAGAGGGCGGGGGGAGAGGCTTTAAAACGGTAAACAGTAAACAAAACAAAATATGGAACTACAGTTAGAACCACTTAACTTGCCAAGCGACCAAGAGCGTGCTTTCATCATTGCCGGTCCTTGCAGTGCAGAGACAGAAGAACAAGTAATGACCACTGCCAAACAACTGGCAGGAAAAGGATGCCATATCTTCCGTGCTGGAGTATGGAAGCCACGCACCAAGCCCGGAGGCTTTGAGGGACACGGCGAACCAGCCCTTGCCTGGTTGGCAGATGTCAAGAAGGAAACAGGTATGCTTGTATCTACCGAGGTAGCAACACCTGAACATGTAGAACTGGCACTGAAGTATGGTATCGACATCCTATGGATAGGTGCACGTACCACAGCCAACCCCTTTGCCGTACAGGCACTGGCCGATGCACTTCAGGGAACAGATGCTACAGTCTTTGTTAAGAACCCAGTAAATCCCGACTTGGAACTGTGGATTGGCGCTCTGCAACGTATCAACGGAGCAGGCATCAAGAAGCTGGGAGCTGTTCACCGCGGCTTCAGCAGTTATGAGAAGAAACTGTATCGTAATGAGCCCATGTGGCAGATTCCCATCGAGCTGAAGCGCCGACTTCCGTCACTGCCTGTAGTCTGCGACCCCAGCCATATCAGCGGAAGACGCGACCTTATTGCACCACTTTGCCAGCAGGCAATGGACTTAGGTTTCGACGGTCTCCTGATAGAGAGTCACTGCGATCCCGACAAGGCTTGGAGCGATGCATCACAGCAGGTGACACCCGAGGTGCTGGACTTCATTGTGTCACGCCTTATTTTCCGTGATACAGATGAGCATACCGACACGCTGAAGGACCTGCGTAAAGAGATTGATGAAATTGACAACGAACTCATAGACCTGTTGGCTAAGCGGATGAGTATTTGCCGTAACATTGGTGAATACAAGAAGGAAAATGGCCTGACTGTCGTGCAGACCCGCCGATACAGCGAGATTCTGGACAAGCGCGGCGCTCAGGGTTCCCTGCTGGGTATTGACACACAGTGCATAAAGAACATCTTTGAACACATTCACGAGGAGAGTGTTCGTCAGCAAATGGAGATTATTAATAAATAAAAGCCCCCTCCCCGCTCCCCCTTTGGGTGAGTGCTTTAACTATAAAAAATGAGAATACTGATTTTGGGCGCTGGCAAGATGGGATCGTTCTTTACGGACGTTCTGAGCTTCGA